>ERZ1504684.506-NODE-506-length-9009-cov-2.928859_pt1 | contig 9009 bp, 8 predicted proteins | sample MGYA00572427_ERZ1504684 | MGnify/ENA primary metagenome ERZ1504684 (study PRJEB39906, sample SAMEA3182106) | gut metagenome | biome: human; feature: gut; material: Stool; isolation source: human stools | place: Canada | collected 2013-02-26 ... | reverse complement strand
ATCGAAGAGGCAGAGAACGCCATGAAGAAAGCCTTGAGCCGCGACCTGCAACCCGAAGAGAGCCAAATGGTCAGCAGTCTGTTCCGCAAGTTCTTCCAGAGCATCAACTCGCGCAACGAGGACGGACTCACCTCTACCTGCGAAGATGTCCTATCTTCACTTTTAGGCAAGACTGCCGCCACAAAGAACGACGTGCTCACCTTTATGCACAAGTTGTATAAAGAAGACGTCACCAATCTCAACTGGCGCCTTAACAACGATTATCAAATCAAGAAACGAGAGATTGGCGACGAGGAATACGAGTACCAGGTAGTGTTCACTGCCCGTGAGGATGTAAGCCGCACAGACGGCAGCACCCAGGAAGGCACATTCAAAATTACCGCCACAGTCTCACCCGACGGCAAAATCTCATCTTTCAACATGGCTAAGATTGACCTATAGTCATACTTTCTTCTGGGAGTAACAACGTGCATCTATAAGGAGTAAGGAAGCTTATTCTTATCGGATGACAATGGCGTTCTAACCGGTGTTGACACCAAATAAAGTTAACTTCATGAATAGATTAAGTTAACTTCATGACCAGATTAAGTTAACTTCTTGTGCTCGTTGAACTAAGTTCTTGCGCCCGTTAAGATAGATGCGTCCTGAAGAACTAAGACACAATCAAAATCTTGTGCTTTAGCTCATCAGGGCGCAGTTTTTATTGAAGTAAAAAGAATGCAAAAGAAAGGGAAATGCTGGACAGAGAAAACTCTGCCAACATTTCCCTGCAGTAAAGGATGAAGCGCTTACTTCACTTTAGCACCCCAGTACTTCACATACTTTATCTTTTTGCCCTGAGTGCCCGTGGGTTTATTCCACTTGCCACCCAGGATAAGGATAGTTGTCTTCTTACCAGCAGGCACAGCGTTAACAGCATCCTGAAGGGTCATGAAGTTGCCACGGCCTTCTGCTGACACCACATAATCGTAGTGACGGACATGCTTTCCGAGAGCAGGAACAGCCTTACCAATAGCATCTGCCAAGGCTCCAGCTATGATGCGCGCGCCATAAACATTATAGTGGGTATTGTCCATACGGCCCTTAGGAATACTGGGAACCTCGCCTGGCTTATACCACATATGCAGGCTGCGGCTCCCCTTAATACCGAGAGAAGTCTCTATGTCGTGCGTGATTTTTGTAGCATCAACAAAAGGAACATTCAACTCCTGAGCAACACAGCGTGGGGCTACGACATAGGCTCCGTGAGTGTCGATAAGGGTATCGCTGTTGATTTTCTCTTCTCCATCGAACACAGTCTTGCGAAGCTTCTCATCATCGTCATTCTTCAGGTTCTCAGCATACCAGCAACGACGAACCACAGAGTTGAACAATACTGGAATGCCGCCTTTCTGACGGGTTTCCTCAACGAAACGACGCAAGTTGGCATCGAATGTTGACCCCGGATCAGTATGACGGTCGGGCTTAGGCTTTTCGTCGTTATGACCAAACTGGATGAACACATAGTCACCTGGCTTCAGTCTGTCGAGAACCTTCTGCCAACGTCCCTCATTGATGAAACTCTTGGAACTGCGACCATTCACAGCATGATTGTCAACCAATATCTTGTCATCGAAAAATCCCTGCAACACCATTCCCCAGCCTCGCTCGGGATTGTCCTTGAAGTTAGATTTCTCGGCTGCAGTAGAGTCGCCAATAACAAAGATAGTTGTAATCTTTGTGCTCGACGTCATGACAAACAGCGTCATTGCAAGACATAATAAAAGTGATAGTTTTTTCTTCATATTTTTTTTGTTTTGTTATTAGTTTTATTAGAGTAAAAAATCCATGACCTACTCACGCAGCCCATGGACATGAAATAGTTATGCCCTCACACCAGAGGGCTATGTAAAAAGTAATTTACTTATTGTTTTCAATGTAAAGGGCAATCGCCTCTCTCCTACTTCACGGCAGCTATCAGTTCCTCAGCTGTTACGAGGGTCTGCTCGCCACTTTCCATGTTCTTGAGAGTCACTTTGCCTGCAGCCATTTCATTCTCACCCGCAAGTACAACAAATGGAATGTTCTTAGCATTAGCGTAGCTCATCTGTTTCTTCATCTTTGCCTTGTCGGGGAAGATTTCTGAACGGATTCCTGCCTGGCGAAGCTTGCCCACGATGGGCAGACAGTATGCAGTCTCGGTCTCGCCAAAATTGATGAACAACACCTGAGTAGAATTGACAGCCTCCTTGGGATAGAGGTCGAGTGCATTCAGCACATCGTAGATACGGTCGGCACCAAAGCTGATACCTACACCGCTGAGACCTGGGAGTCCGAAGATTCCTGTAAGGTTGTCGTAACGACCACCACCCGTGATGCTTCCCATAGGTGTGTCGAGCGCCTTCACCTCGAAGATAGCACCTGTATAATAGTTTAATCCTCGAGCCAAGGTAAGATCGAGCTCTATCTCGTTGTTCAAACCTACGGCCTTCAACGTATCAAGGATAAAGCGAGTCTCCTCTACGCCCTTCAGTCCTGTCTCTGAACCCGCGAGTACCTGCGAGATGACCTCCAGTTTTTCCTCGTTAGAGCCAGAAAGTGAGATGATGGGCTGCAACTTCTCGATGGCTTCCTCTGAGATTCCGTCATTACGCAGTTCCTCGTTCACCTTCTCGAGTCCTATCTTGTCGAGCTTGTCTATGGCGACTGTGATGTCTACGATCTTCTCTGCCTCGCCTATCACCTCAGCAATGCCAGTAAGGATCTTGCGGTTGTTGATCTTGATGCACACACGTACACCGAACTTAGTGAATACGGTGTCAACAATCTGCATCAGTTCAACCTCGTTGAGCAAAGAGTCGGAACCAACAACGTCGGCATCGCACTGATAGAACTCACGATAACGACCCTTCTGTGGACGGTCTGCTCGCCATACAGGCTGAATCTGATAGCGCTTGAAAGGCAACTGCAACTCCTCGCGATGCTGTACCACATAGCGTGCGAAAGGAACTGTAAGGTCGTAGCGTAACCCCTTCTCGCAGAGTTTGGCTGCCAACTTCAGTGAGTTGAGAGAATGAAGATCCTCGTCGCTCACCTTGTTCATATAGTCGCCAGAATTGAGAATCTTGAAGAGCAGCTTGTCCCCCTCTTCACCGTATTTACCCATCAGCGTCTGAAGTGTTTCCATCGCTGGGGTTTCTATTTGTTGAAATCCGTAAAGGGCATAGACTTCTTTGATGGTGTCGAAGATGTAGTTGCGCTTAGCCATCTCAACAGGTCCGAAGTCGCGTGTTCCCTTTGGAATACTTGGTTTCTGAGCCATTTAATTCTGTATGTTGTTTAAAGTTTAATGTTTAATGCCTAACGCAATGATTTACTCAGAAAGTAAACCATCAACACTAAACATTAAACACTATCAAATTATTTACGTACGATGGTCTGAGCACGATCAGGACCGATAGAGATGATGCCGATTCGTGTCTCGAGGAAATCCTCTACGAAGGCTATATAGTCCTTGAACTCCTGTGGGAACTCGTCCTCGGATGTAAACTGGGTCATGTCAGTGTTCCAGCCCTTGAACTCCTTGTAAACAGGCTCTACATCATCAATTTCATAAGGGAAATCGGTTGTCACAGTGCCATCCTTCAACTTATAAGCCACACAAGCCTTGATAGTCTCGAAGCTGTCGAGTACATCGCTCTTCATCATGATCAGTTCGGTAACACCATTCACCATGACAGAGTATTTCAGCTGTACCAAGTCGCACCAGCCACAACGGCGCTCACGACCAGTCACCGCACCAAACTCATGCCCCAGGTCACGAATCTTGGCACCAGTCTCGTCAAAGAGCTCTGTTGGGAAAGGACCAGCACCCACACGTGTGCAGTAAGCCTTCATGATACCATATACATTACCTATCTTGTTAGGACCGACGCCCAATCCGATGCAAGCTCCTGCGCAAATAGTGTTGGAAGAAGTGACAAAAGGATAAGAACCGAAGTCTACATCAAGCATGGTTCCCTGAGCACCTTCGCAAAGAATATCCTTGCCAGAACGCAACACCTTGTTGATTTCCACCTCGCTGTCTACCATACGGAACTGCTTCAGATATTCGATGCCTTCCATCCAGGTCTTCTCTACTTCTGTGATATCGAAATCAGTATAACCGAGCGAAGCTATCTGCTTGAGGTGCTTTGCCTTATGAGCCTCATACTTAGCCTCGAAGTTATCTAGAATGTCGCCAACACGCAGACCAGTACGGCTCACCTTGTCAGTATAAGTAGGACCAATGCCTTTGCCTGTAGTTCCCACCTTGTTCTTACCCTTAGAGGCTTCGATGGCAGCATCGAGCACACGATGAGTAGGCATGATGAGATGTGCTTTTTTAGAGATATAGAGACGGCTCTTCAGGTCGTGACCGCTCTTCTCAAGATCCTTGGCCTCCTGCATGAAAAGGTCTGGAGCCAATACCACACCATTACCAATGATGTTTACCTTGCCACCCTGAAAAATACCTGATGGGATGGAGCGAAGCACATACTTCTGGCCTTCAAACTCCAAGGTATGACCGGCATTAGGACCACCCTGGAAACGTGCAATGACATCATACTTAGGGGTCAATACGTCAACCACCTTTCCCTTACCTTCGTCGCCCCACTGCAATCCGAGCAGGACATCAACTTTACCTGTGTTCATTTTTATATATTGTTATAATTCAAGTTTCTTTACCATGTTCACAGACCGGCAACCTTGCCTTTCTGCTTGTTCTGGCAGGCAGCACAGAGTCCGTAGATATAGAGTGCAAACTCATCACACCTGAAATCGTGCAACTGCGTCTGTCCAATGGCCTGAGTCACTAAAGGTGCGTCAATATCGGTCACACCTCCGCAAACCGTACACACTTGGTGCACATGATTCTCGCGCCCTAAAGACGCTTCGTACTTAGTGCCTTGCGCCAGTCCATGCCTTACGACAAGCTTCAACTCTACCAGGAGATGAATCGTATTGTAAAGCGTAGCACGGCTTACACGAAAGCCACTCTTTGATAAATACTCCCCCAATTCTTCCAGCGTGAAATGCTTGTCAATGCTGTACACAGCATCCAAAATAGCATAACGCTCAGGGGTTTTGCGGTGTTGACAGGCCTCAAGATAATCGTCCAAGACCTTCTTCACCCGAACCTTTACGTCGTCTGTCATAATACTCGTTAGTTACATAAAACGCACAAAGATACTTATTATTTACGACATAGAGGAAAATCTTATTTTAAAAAATCTAAATTACTCCAGTTAGGCTGCAAGAACATCCTGTTGCTACCACGAGATTCCGCTTCATTTCTTCAGTTCCTCCATCTTTCGGAGTTCCTCATAAATGCGCTGCACAGGCAGTCCCATCACATTGAAATAACTGCCCTTGAGACCCACACATCCCACGTAACCTATCCATTCCTGGATGCCGTAGGCACCAGCCTTGTCGAAGGGTTTGTAATGATCTACATAATAGTTGATCTCCTGCTCGTCAAGTTTTTTGAAACTCACCTCGGTCACTACGGAGAACTGACGTTGCAACTCACGTGTAGTGAGACAAACGCCCGTCACCACATGATGGGTCTTTCCACTCAACATACGCAACATGCTGTAAGCCTCCTCTGCATCGTGAGGCTTACCTAAGATAACACCCTTGCATTCCTGGTCGTTCAGAAAACCATCAGATGGTGCTATCACCACCGTATCTGCAGTGAGAACCAACAAGTTATCATCACCTTCTTCAAGAAGTGATTGATAGGCATCAGCCTTCTTGCGAGCTATATACAGAGCCGTATCATACGCATTCAGCGTATCGGGAAAGCTCTCGTCTATACCCTGCATCACCCTTACCTCGAAAGGAAAGTCGAGTCCTGCTAAAAGTTCCTTACGGCGAGGCGAATTGCTCGCTAATATGATTTTATATTTCATTTATCTTATCTTCTTTAACCCAGAATTATGAACGTCCAAACATACTTATCAAACACCTTATCTCTCTACCATCCAAACGCCTTGGCATCGGCTAGCCATTTGTTCTGTGCCCGCAACACCTGTTCTATAATGTCGCGTCCCACACCTTCGCCTCCTTTGCGCGATGACACATAGGCGGAAATGCCCTTAATGTCTGGACAGGCATCGGCAGGACAGCAAGGACATCCGCAAAGGCGCATGATTTCGTAATCAGGAATATCGTCACCCACATAGATAACTTCCTCATCCTGCAGACCATAACGGGTCAGGAAATCCTTATAGGTAGTAACCTTGACAGCACACCCCATGTAAATATCCTCCACTCCGAGTCCGGCATAACGCTTACGTACGGCCTCGGTGGTGCCGCCTGTTATGATGGCGATTCGGAGCCCCAATTTTTGAGCCAACTGGATGGAATAACCATCCTGTATGTTGACTGAACGCAGGGGTTCTCCTGCGGCAGAGAGGGTAATGGTCTGTCGTGAAAGTACGCCGTCGACATCAAATATCACGGTCTTTATCTTTGTCAAATCGTAATTGATCATAATCGTATTCTGTTTACTTCTCCTCACTCATTCTGTGGATGTTCATACTCATACGCTCGTAGATGTCCTTGAGCAAGGGATTGTCACGCAAGAGCGAAGACTGTGCACGAATAACATTCTGGTCGTACCTGACAGCAGGTCCTGTCTGAGCCTCCTGAGGCGTAAGCACATGCACCTTACGGGCTGTCTCATCGATAAGCGGAAGCATCACATCAAAAGGAATACCATGCTTCTTTAGAATATCATAACTAACTGCATAACAATGATTTACAAAGTTACAAGCGAAAACAGCCGAGAGATGCAGATACTTTCTATCCTCACTCGACAGCTGATAGATTTTAGTTGTCAATCCCTGAGCCAACTGCATCAGCACGTCGCGGGCATAGTCGTCATTGGCCTCTACGAAACAGGGAATATCATGGAAAGAAACCGTCTTCTCTTTCGAGAACGACTGCATAGGATAGAAAACACCATAATGAAGCGCCATGCCGGCAAACACGTCCATGTTGACCGAACCTGCTGTATGAAGAAAAACCTTCGTACTCCTGCCCGAACAGAGCGCCTGCACGAGATCGGGCAACACACTGTCCTTCACTGAGATAATATACACATCAGCATCCTTGCGCACCTTTTCGATTTCGGTAACAGGAGCTCCACCAGCAAGCGTTGCCAAGGCGCTGGCCGACTCCATCGTGCGACTATAAACCTGCAGGATATCGTGTCCTGCCTCCAAGAGAGCCTTGCCCAAATTAGTGGCTAACCGGCCCGCTCCAATCAATATTACTTTCATAATAGTGCAAAAATACTAAAAAGATTGGATATGAGAGGCATCATACTTGCTTTTTTAGAAATAATTTATTATTTTTGCCATGTGAACGAATGTTGTATTGATATTTATACAAAATCGAAAGACTTGCCAACTCTTCTCGAAGGCAACTACTTTCACAGCCGTGAGTTGTTTATTATCTACGAACAGACTCCCGGCTGTACTCCCTATATGGTTGTAGTTTCCAACAAAGAGGGACAGACTTTGGCGCAGCTTCTTGTGGCAGTGAACAGAAAGGGAAACTGGTTTCCTCCTTATATATATACACACGCGCACGCGCACGAAGAAGGAATCTATGCCAACGAAGCATACAAAGAGGAGTTCTTCTGCAAAATGCTGCAGGCCATCACTCTGCGGCTCGACCGCCGACTGTGTCTGTACATTGAGTTCTCGGGCATCAGAAAGAAAATGTTTGGCTACCGCGCTTTCAGGCAGCAGGGCTACTTCCCCGTTGTCTGGCAGGAGGTTCACAACTCGCTCCACAGCAAGGTGCCCGAGGAAAGGCTCTCAGAGAAAATACAGCAGCGCATCAAAAAGCTGAAAGACAAGGGTATCATTACCCAGACAGCAATCAACAGGGAAGACATCCACTCGTTCCATCAACTGCTGAAACGATACTACCGTTTCAAGCCTCGCCGACATATTCCCAACGAGCAATATTTCCAAGAAATGGCAAAGAGCCATAATGCCAAGATTTTCCTTACCACCTATGGAGGGAAAAACATAGGCGGCTGCGCCTGTGTCTACTCCGAAGGCAATGCCTACCTGTGCTACTTAGCCGCCAAAAGAAAGACCTATTCCATGCTCCACCCTGACACCATGGTCGTATGGAACGCCATACAGTATGCCTACGAGCACAATTATAACCACATCTACTTTATGGATGTAGGACTTCCCTGGCACAGGAATCCTTTCCGTGAATTCATTCTCAGCTTTGGCGGAAAACCTGTCTCCAAGTACAGATGGTTCCGTTTCTACAGCCACACCATCAACAAAATCCTGTCATGGCTGTACAAGGACAAATAATTCGATATTATTTCTACAACTTCCAAACTTGCTAAAAAACGAACAAAGTTTTTTTAAGACAAAAACGCAAAAAACAGCAGAAAGAAAAGGACACGAAAAAGGGCTCCGCTATGCGTGCCCCATTCCTCTGTTTAGCAATTCGAGTCCCCGCTCCGTGCAGATTCCCCGAACGATGACCATAAAGAAATTGTCGAAGATGGTCTGCATGGAATACATGCGGTAAAGCTGAAGGTGCATAATCTCATTCATGGTGATGTGCCCCACATTCGAGATAAAAGGATAGTCAATATCACTACGGAACAAGCCCTCCTTCACCCCACACTCATAGAAGCGCATTCTGTCCTCCACTTCATGTTCGTGCACAGACTTCATGTAAGCCACCACACGAGGCATGTGCTGTATCTCCTCATAAAACTTGACGCCCACCTGCTCACATAACTCCATCTGCACCCGATAGAAATAACAAATGATATCAATCACATTGTGATTATTCTCAGAAGCAAATTGATCAAGCATTCTTCTAAGTTCCTCATCCTGAGATCTTATACCAGCCAACAGCAGTTCCTCCTTGTCGCCAAAAATCTCGTACACAGTACGCTTAGACACATGAAGCCCCCGAGAAATCTCATCCATTTTCACA
>ERZ1504684.505-NODE-505-length-9010-cov-3.910888_pt1 | contig 9010 bp, 10 predicted proteins | sample MGYA00572427_ERZ1504684 | MGnify/ENA primary metagenome ERZ1504684 (study PRJEB39906, sample SAMEA3182106) | gut metagenome | biome: human; feature: gut; material: Stool; isolation source: human stools | place: Canada | collected 2013-02-26 ... | reverse complement strand
GGGCGCGGCGCTGGCCCCCATGGTGGACGACCTGCTGGCGGACGCGGAGACCTCCGGCCGGCTGGACTTCATCATCCAGAAGGCTCTGTTCGCCGTGCGCTACGGCGGCATCCGCCCCGAGCTGACGGAGACGGAGCTGGAACTCACCGACATGATCAACCCCGAGATCTGCGACCTGCTGTCGGAGCAGGGCCGCAGCTTCGTGCCCGTCTCCATCCGTCTGGAGCAGGGGGCTACCGTCATCACCGGCGCCAACATGGGCGGCAAGTCCGTGGCCATGAAGACCGTGGCCCTCAACGCCCTGCTGCTTCAGGCGGGCTTCCTGGTCTGCGCAAAGAAGCCCCGCATGCCGCTGTTTCACAGCGTGAAAATGCTCTTTGACGATCTCCAGTCCATCCAGTCGGGACTCAGCGGCTTCGGTTCCGAGATCGTCCAGTTCCAGAAGGCGCTGACAGAGGTGGAGAAGGGCTACTCCCTGTTCCTGCTGGACGAGTTCGCCCGAGGCACCAACCCCGACGAGGGCGCCGTCATCGTGCAGGCCGTCACCCGTTATCTCAACGGCGTCAACGCCATTTCTCTGCTGACCACCCACTACGACAAGGTGGCGGAGTACGCCCGCCTGCACTACCAGATCATCGGCCTGCGCGATGTGGATACCGAGAAGATCCGCCGCGAGCTGTCCGTCACCGACGAGGACGGCGTGGCCGTCATTGCCCGCCACATGAACTACGGTCTCTACCGCGTGGAGGGCCGGTCCGACTGCCCGCGGGACGCCCTGAATATCTGCAGAATGCTGTCTTTGAAGCCGGAAATCCTGAAAATGGTGGAGGAATCCTACTGATTTTCACTGCGCGAAAAATTCAAGAGTTAAATCAGAGAAAATTTTGCACCGTGCAAAAATATTATTGTCAAATCTGTCACGAACTGTCTTGACAAATGCCCCAAAAGCGCTATAATTTAAGAGTAAAATTTCATAGATATCAGTCAATAGAGGCGCGGGAAACGGGGTACTGCAGCGTGTGGGGACAGGCACCTGTGTAGCGTTGCAGGAAGGAGTTTTCCGCCGAAAGTGACAGGACCGCCTGCGTTCTGTCGCTTGGCAGCGCGGTGTAAGCGGCGCTGTTGTCATGTACGTCCATACATGGAGCGCTATTGGTCAATGACCTTGACCGATAGCGCTTTTTTTCATACCCAAAAAGAAGCGGTAACGGCCGGATCTGGTGTTTGCGAAATTGCACGTCCAAAATTCTGAAGGAGGAAAAACTTATGGAAAAGATGACTTCTATGCTTCGCCTGCGTATGAGCGCCAAGGATGCTCATTACGGCGGAAATCTGGTGGACGGCGCCCACATGGTCCACCTGTTCGGTGATGTCGCCACGGAGCTGCTGATCAAGTGCGATGGCGACGAGGGCCTGTTCTGTGCCTACGACAACGTGGAGTTCCTGGCTCCCGTGTACGCCGGCGACTACATCGAAGCCTACGGCGAGATCGAGAAGATCGGCAACACCTCCCGCACCATGAAGTTTGAGGCCCGTAAGGTCATCGTCTCCCGCCCCGACATCAGCGCTTCCGCTGCTGACGTTCTGGCTGAGCCCGTGGTGGTCTGCCGTGCCCACGGCACCTGCGTCACCCCCAAGGACTGCCAGCGCAACAAGATCGAGAAGTAAGGGAGCGGAACGATGGAGAAGCTCATTATTACCGCCGCCATCTGCGGCGCCGAGGTCACCAAGGCCCAGAACGAGGCTGTGCCCTACACCGTGGAGGAGATGGTCCGCGAGGCCAAGTCCGCCTACGAGGCCGGCGCTGCCATCCTGCACATCCACGTCCGCGAGGACGACGGTACCCCCACCCAGAACCGCGATCGCTTCAAGGTCGTCATGGACGCTATCCGCAAGGAGCTGCCTGACGTCATCATGATCCCCTCCACCGGCGGCGCCACCGGCATGAGCCCCGAGGAGCGTCTGCAGCCCACCGAGCTGTTCCCCGAGATGGCCACTCTGGACTGCGGCACCTGCAACTTCGGTGATGAGATCTTCGACAATACCATGCCCACCATGCGCGCCTTCGGCAAGCGCATGATCGAGAACGGCATCAAGCCCGAGTACGAGTGCTTCGAGCTGGGCCACATTGACACCGTTCTGGGTATGGCCAAGAAGGGCGAGGTCCCCGGCCACCCCATGCAGTTCAACTTCGTGCTGGGCGTGCACGGCTGCACCCCTGCCACCGTGGAGAATCTGGCGTTCTTCGCCAGCAAGATCCCCGCTGACGCCACCTGGACCGTGTCCGGCGTGGGCCGTGCTGCGTGGACCATGGCCGCTGCGGCCATCGCCATGGGCGGCAACGTCCGTGTCGGCTTTGAGGACAACATCTATCTGGGCAAGGGCCAGAAGGCCGCGTCCAACGGCGAGCTGGTGGCCAAGGTCGTCCGCATCGCCAAGGAGCTGGGCCGCGAGATCGCTACCCCCGCCGAGGCCCGCGAGATCCTGAGCCTCAAGCCCCTGCAGTAAGTTAAAAACTCAAAACTCATACATATCATAACTTAGGAGGATATTACCATGGCTGAACTGAAAGGCAACAAGTACGGTACCCACCGCGTTATCGAGCCCAAGGGCGTGCTGACCCAGGCCGCTTGGAAGATCGACAATGACATGAGCAAGGTCTACTCCAACGAGATCGTCTGCGACGTGACCTCCCTGAACATCGACTCCGCCTCCTTCACCCAGATCTCCGAGGCCTGCGGCGGCGACGAGAAGAAGATCGGCGAGATGATCATGGGCATCGTGGCCGAGCGCGGCAAGCAGCAGAACCCCGTTACCGGTTCCGGCGGTATGTTCAAGGGCGTCGTCGCTCACGTCGGCGAGGACCTGAAGAACAAGCCCGGCTTTGACCTGAAGGAAGGCGACAAGATCGTCTCTCTGGTGTCCCTGTCCATGACCCCGCTGAAGATCGAGAAGATCCTGGCCATCCACAAGGATATCGACCGCGTGGACATCGTCGGCAAGGCCATCCTGTTCGAGTCCGCTCTGTACTGCAAGATGCCCGATGATATGTCCGAGCCTCTGGCTCTGGCCGCTCTGGACGTGGCCGGCGCTCCCGCGCAGGCCCGCAAGCTGCCCCACGAGGGCGACAGCGTCCTGATCCTGGGCGCCAACGGCAAGTCCGGCGTGCTGTGCGGCTGGGAGGCCATGAAGAAGGTCGGCCCCAAGGGCAAGGTCGTGGGCGTTGTCCGCAACCCCAAGCAGGTTCCCGGTCTGCTGGAGCTGGGCGTTTATACCGACGTGATCGTGGCCGACTGCACCAAGCCCGTTGAGGTCATGGAGGCTGCTCTGGCCGTCAACGATGGTAAGGAGTACGATCTGTCCATCTGCTGCGTGAACATCGAGTCCTGCGAGATGTCCGCCATTCTGCCCGTCCGCGATGACGGCATGGTGTACTTCTTCTCCATGGCTACCTCCTTCACCAAGGCTGCTCTGGGTGCTGAGGGTATCGGCAAGGACGTGACCATGATCATCGGCAATGGCTACACCAAGAACCACGCTCAGATCACTCTGGACGTGCTGCGTGAGAACCCCAAGCTGCGCAAGCTGTTCGACGAGAAGTACTGCTAAACGACTTCCTTCAAAAGCTGGGGGGCCCAGGAGGCCTCCCAGCCTTTGACCTACCCCCCCTCAACAACATGATTTTGTGAAGGAGAAACACTATGAAGACTCGCAACGGTTTGTTCGCCGATGTTCCCGAGAATCTGTGGAACGACTGGCATTGGCAGGTCGCCAACCGCGCTGAGACGGTTGAGGACCTGAAGAAGTATATGACCCTGACCCCCGATGAGGAGGAGGGTGTCCGCAAGACGCTGGGCAAGCTGCGCATGGCTGTTACCCCCTACTATCTGTCCCTGATCGATCTGAACGATCCGTTCGATCCCATCCGTAAGATGGCGATCCCCCGCGCGGAGGAGCTGGAGTATGCCGATTACGAGGACGCCGATCCTCTGCACGAGGATACCGACTCTCCCACCCCCGGCCTGACTCACCGCTATCCCGACCGCGTGCTGCTGCTGATCACCGACCAGTGTTCCATGTACTGCCGTCACTGCACCCGTCGCCGCTTCGCTGGTCAGAACGACTGCGAAGTGCCCATGCAGCAGATCGACAAGTGCATCGACTACGTGGCCGCTCATCCCGAGGTCCGCGACGTCCTGCTGTCCGGCGGTGACTCCCTGATGGTCTCCGATGAGGTCCTGGAGTACATCATCAAGCGCGTGCGCGCCATTCCCCACGTGGAGATCGTCCGTCTGGGCTCCCGCACCCCCGTTGTGTGCCCCCAGCGTATCACTCCCGAGCTGTGCGCCATGCTGAAGAAGTATCATCCCGTGTGGCTGAACACCCACTTCAACACCCCCAAGGAGTTCACTCCCGAAGCCGCCAAGGCCTGCGCCATGCTGGCTGACGCCGGTATCCCCCTGGGCAACCAGTCCGTGCTGCTGGCCGGCGTGAACGATTGCTCTCACGTGATGATGGAGCTGGTTCACGGTCTGGTCAAGATGCGTGTCCGCCCCTACTACATCTACGCCTGCGATCCCTCCCTGGGCCTGAGCCACTTCCGCACTCCCGTGTCCAAGGGCATCGAGATCATGGAAGCTCTGCGCGGCCATACCTCCGGCTACTGCATCCCCACCTTCGTGGTGGACGCCCCCGGCGGCGGCGGCAAGACCCCTGTCATGCCCAACTACCTGATCTCCGAGACTCCCCGCAAGGTCATCCTGCGCAACTTCGAGGGCGTCATCACCTCCTATACCCAGCCCGAACACTACGTGCAGGATTGCCACTGCGATGTCTGCACCGGCAAGAAGAAGGTGGAGAAGACCGGCGTGGCATGGGTCGCCGAGGGCACGAAGCAGCGCTATCTGGAGCCCACCAAGCTGCTGCGTAACGAGCGTCACGTCAAGAAGTAAGAGAGAGGTTTAACTATGGAAAGCAAACTCGGCTTGAATTTTGAGCTGGTCGATCAGGCGCGTGCCTCCGCTGCCAAGGTGGCGGACGATGTGCAGCACTTTATTGACCAGCACACCACCGTCACGGTGGAGCGCGCTGTTTGCCGTCTGCTGGGTATTGATGGGGTCAATGACATGGATGTCCCTCTGCCCAACGTGGTCGTGGATCACCTGATGGCCAACTCCCTGCTGCCCGTTGGCACCGCGTGGGCCATCGGCAACGCCATGGTGGAGACCGGCAAGGATCCCCAGGGCGTGGCGGACGCTGTCAGCAGCGGCGAGTTGGATCTGAGCAAGGTCCCCGCTCACTCCGACGAGGAGATCCGCGCAGCCATCACCCCCGTGGTGAACGCCACCGTGGAGCGCATCAACAAGAACGTTGGCAAGCGCAACGCCTACCTGAAGGAATGGGGCGATAAGGAAGGCCCGTACCTGTATATCATCGTGGCTACCGGCAATATCTACGAGGATATCATTCAGGCCAAGGCCGGTGCCAAGCAGGGCGCCGACATCATCGCCGTTATCCGTACCACCGGCCAGTCCCTGCTGGACTACGTGCCTTACGGCGCCACCACTGAGGGCTTCGGCGGCACCTACGCCACCCAGGAGAACTTCCGCCTCATGCGCGCCGCACTGGACGAGGTGGGCGAGGAGCAGCACCGTTACATCCGGCTGTGCAACTACTGCTCCGGCCTGTGCATGCCGGAGATCGCCGCCATGGGCGCTCTGGAGCGTCTGGACGTCATGCTGAACGACGCTCTGTACGGCATCCTGTTCCGCGACATCAACATGCAGCGTACCATCGTGGATCAGTACTTCTCCCGTGTCATCAATGGCTACGCCGGCGTCATCATCAACACCGGTGAGGATAACTACCTGACCACTGACGACGCCATTACCGCCGCTCACACCGTGCTGGCCTCCCAGTTCCTGAACGAGGCATTCGCCAGGACCGCCGGCATGCGCGAGGAGCAGATGGGCCTGGGCCACGCCTTCGAGATGGATCCCGCTGTGGAGAACACCTTCCTGTATGAGCTGGCGCAGGCGCAGATGGCCCGCGAGATCTTCCCCAACGCGCCTCTGAAGTACATGCCTCCCACGAAGTTCATGACCGGCAACATCTTCCGCGGCCACATCCAGGATGCCCTGTTCAATATGGTGACCATCCTGACCAACCAGCGGCTGTGCCTGCTGGGCATGATGACCGAGGCCATCCACACCCCGTTCATGTCCGACCGTGCTCTGTCTATCGAGAACGCCCAGTACATCTTCCGTACCATGAAGGATCTGGGCAGCGAGCTGACCTACAAGGAGAACGGCATTATCCGCAACCGTGCCAACGAAGTGCTGACCAAGGCCACCGATCTGCTGAAGGAGATCGAGAAGCTGGGCCTGTTCACCACCATCGAGAAGGGCATCTTCGCCGATGTCAAGCGTCCCAAGGACGGCGGCAAGGGTCTGAACGGCGTTGTGGTCAAGGACGACAAATACTTCAATCCGTTCATTGAAGTCATGAAAGGCAAGGTGGGAGCATGAGCAGCGGACTGTATAATACCCATAAGATCGATTTCGATACCACGCTGGACCTGACCCGCCTGAAGCCCTACGGCGACACCATGAACGACGGTAAGGTGCAGACCAGCTTCACCCTGCCCATCAAGGACGATGAGCGCGGCGAGGAGGCTGCCCGCCAGATCGCCAAGAAGATGGGCCTCGAGGAACCCAACGTGGCGTACCACACCCCGCTGGATAAAGAGTTCACCTTCTACGTGGTCTACGGCAGCTGCGTCCACTCCGTCAACTACGAGGATATCCACGTTATCACCGTGGAATCCGATGTCATGAGCATGGAGGACACCAACGACTACATCCGTGAGCACATCGGCCGCAAGGTCGTGATGGTCGGCGCCTCCACCGGCACCGACGCCCACACTGTTGGTATCGACGCCATCATGAACCGCAAGGGCTTCGCCGGCCACTACGGTCTGGAGCGCTACGAGATGATCGAGGCATACAACCTGGGCTCTCAGGTCCCCAACGAGGAATTCATCAAGAAGGCGCTGGAGCTGCACGCCGATGTGCTGCTGGTCTCCCAGACCGTTACTCAGAAGGACGTTCACATCCAGAACCTGACCAACCTCATCGAGCTGCTGGAGGCCGAGGGCCTGCGCGACAAGTTCGTTGTCTGCTGCGGCGGTCCCCGTATCACCCATGAGCTGGCCAAGGAGCTGGGCTACGATGCCGGCTTCGGCGCCGGCAAGTACGCCGATGACGTGGCTTCCTTCGCTGTGACCGAGATGGTCAAGCGCGGCATGAAATAAGATCCTCAGCAAAGCGGAGAGCCGCCTTTACGACTCTCCGCTTTTCGCGCTGACCCATTTTGCTATCGATTGGCAGAATGCGTCCGGTCCCGCCATGGCCCGGCATGGTTAATTTGCGCAGCAATCCCATGTCCATCCCTTGCGTTTTCGCGCAAAGGATGGTATGATGCTATTGTTAGAAACGTTGCGAAGCGGGAGTCTTCGTGACCGAATACCGTCTGCGGCGGGAACTGTCCTGACCGCGGGCGGGATAAAACAAGGAGGAACAGAAATGGCAAAGAAACCTGTACTGACTGCCAAAGAGGCAGCGGCAATGATCCCTGATGGCGCCACCATTATGTGCGGCGGCTTTCTGGCCTGCGGCCAGGCCCGTGCCATCGTTAAGGAGCTGGTAGCCCGCGGTACCAAGGACCTGACCCTGATCGCCAACGACATGGGCCGCGCCACCGGTCCCAAGGGCGAGGAGTTTTTCGGTATTGCGGAGCTGATCCACAATCATCAGGTCAAGCGCGTCATTGCCACCCACGTGGGAATGACCCCCGAGGTGGGCCAGCAGAACACCGAGGGCACGCTGGAGGTCAACCTGCTGCCTCAGGGTACGCTGGCTGAGTGCATCCGCGCCGGCGGCGCTGGTCTGGGCGGTGTCCTGACCCCCGTGGGCATCGACACCCTGGTGGAGGACAGCCCCTTCTGCCTGGGCCGTCAGACCATCGACGGCAAGGACTACCTGCTGATGCAGCCCATCCGCGCTGATTTCGCCCTGCTGGGCGCCTACAAGTGCGATGAGTTCGGCAACTGCTGGTACAAGGGTACCATGCGCAACTTCAACGTTGTCATGGCCACCGCCGCTGACACCGTTATCGCCGAGTGCGAGTACATCGTTCCCGTGGGTGACTTTGAGCCCGAGAACATCCATACCTACGGTATGTGCGTTGACTACATCGTGGAAGGAGACAGAAAGTAATGGAAAAGTCCGAGATCAAAGGCTTTATCGCCAAGCGCTGCGCCAAAGAGCTGAAGGACGGCGACGTCGTGAACCTGGGCATTGGCCTGCCCACCCTGATCCCCAACTATCTGCCCGAGGGCGTTGAGGTGATCATCCACGCTGAGCTGGGTATCGTCTCCGCCGGTGTGGCCCCCAAGGAGGGCGACGCCAATTACGATCCCTATCACGTGGTGGATGCCGGCGGCACCCCCTCCTCCGTGGCTTACGGCGGCGGCTTCATTGATTCTGCCACCAACTTCGGCCTGATCCGCGGCGGCCATGTGGACGCCTGCTTCCTGGGCGCTCTGGAAGTGGACGCCGAGGGCAACCTGGCCAACTGGATCATCCCCGGCAAGAAGATGCCCGGTATGGGCGGCGCGATGGACCTGTGCGTGGGCGCCAAGCACTGCATCGTCTGCATGGAGCACACCGCTAAGGGCAACCCCAAGATCTTCGAGAAGTGCCGTCTGCCCCTGACCGCTTCCCACTGCGTGAACAAGATCATCACCGAGATGTGCGTGCTGGAAGTCACCCCCGAGGGCCTGCTGATGACCGAGATCAACCCTGAGTTCACCGTGGAGCAGGTGAAGGCCGCTACCGCAGCCCCCATCACCGTTTCCGCTGACCTCAAGAGCATGATCGGCTGATCTGCCAGTAAAGCAAAAAAGAGACGCCCGCGGGCGTCTCTTTTTTTGACCGGAACAGACCTACCC
>ERZ1504684.480-NODE-480-length-9266-cov-3.343285_pt1 | contig 9266 bp, 5 predicted proteins | sample MGYA00572427_ERZ1504684 | MGnify/ENA primary metagenome ERZ1504684 (study PRJEB39906, sample SAMEA3182106) | gut metagenome | biome: human; feature: gut; material: Stool; isolation source: human stools | place: Canada | collected 2013-02-26 ... | reverse complement strand
TGAAGGCGGTCATCTCCGGATTCATGATCATGATGTTGCTGGTGATACCGTTCTTGCGAAGCGTCACACCTTCATCGGCAACAGCCACGGCAAGATAGTCCACACGGTGATCCTGCAGGGTCTTGGCTATTTCTACTGCTCCCGCTCCATAGCCGTCGGCCTTGATCATGCAGACCAACTTGGTCTCGGGCTTCATAAACGAGCGATAGTAGTTCAGGTTGGCTACCACAGCATTGAGGTTCACCTCGAGCGTGGTCTCATGCACCTTGCGTACCAAGAGCTCGGTGAGCTGGTCGAAACCAAACTGGCGTGCGCCCTTGAGCAGGATGACCTCATCGCGCAAAGACTTGAACACCTCGCTGTCGATAAACTCATCCACATTGCTGAAGAAGAACTTCTCTGATATCTGAATCTCATCGCTCTGTGAGCAGAGTTGAGGACCGATGCCGATAAACTTGACCACACCACGCTTGCGACAAAGATCGCTTACCTCGTGATACAGGTCCTTTGCCGACTCTCCACTCTGGAAGATATCGCTCAGTATCAAAGTATGTCGGCGGCCTTTATGGTCGGGACGGCGGCTCATGAAATCGAGGGCGATGTCGAGCGAGTTGATATCCGAGTTGTAGCTGTCGTTGATAAGGGTGCAGCCATGCTGTCCCTCCTTCACCTCCAATCGCATGGCGACAGGCTCGAGCAACGCCATGCGCTTGTCGAGTTCCTCGGCCGAAAGACCCAGGCGGCGTGAGACGACAGCGGCAATGATAGAGTTGGTGACGGAAGCCTCATCGATGAAAGGCAGCGAATAACTGTCTTCCTCACCTTTATATATATAGGTGATGATAGAGAGGTTGCCCTTCTTCTCCACGTTCTTCACAAAGAAAGGAGCCTTGGTGTCACGGAACGACCAGAAGAGCTTCTCGCCCTTATAGTCCTTATACTCGTTGACCACTCCGCTCACTGTCTTGTCATCGCCATTATAAACGATGGTATCGGCATCGTGGAAGAGGATGATCTTCTCACGGCACTTTGCCTCCAACGACTCGAAGTTCTCCTGATGAGCTGCGCCCAAGTAGGTAAGCACAGCAATGGTGGGCTGGATGATGTCGCGAAGCGCCAGCATCTCGCCGGGCTGACTGATACCAGCCTCGAAGACTCCCACCTGAGTCTGCTCGTTGAGCAACCATACTGAGAGGGGCACACCTATCTGGGAATTGTAGCTGCGTGGGCTTCGTGTGACAAACATGCTGGGCGAGAGCAGCTGATGGAGCCACTCCTTGACCATCGTCTTGCCATTGGAACCCGTAATGCCCACGATAGGAATGTTGAACTCATCACGATGACGTTCTGCCAGACGCTGGAGAGCCTCCAACGTGTTGACCACCTTGAGGAAGTTGGCCTCTGGATAATCGGAGGCATATCCCTTAGGTACCTGGGAAACTACGAAATTTCTAACACCACGGCGATACAACTCTGGAATATAGTTGTGACCGTCATTACGCTCTGACTTGAGAGCGAAAAACAGAGTTTCCTCCGGAAAACAGAGCGAACGGCTGTCGGTAAGGATAAACCCTACATTGCCGTCTCTGTCACCATAACGACGCGCACCTATCAGTGTGGTTACCTTTTCAATAGTATATGTCATATTCTATGAATTAAAATATTTCTCATTGAATCTTCTTTCCATTTCCTCCGTCTTGGCAAGGAAGCGCTGATGCGCCTCGCTGTCGGGATGGAAGGGCTTATGACCATGAGCCTCACGAATGAGGCGCCAGTCTTCGAGGAACTGTTCTGCAGCCCTGCCGAAATAGGCGGCACGGAAGCGCTGCCAGATAAACTCCACCGCCTGACTGGAAGGATGGAGCATGTCTTCCTCATAGAAACGGTAGTCGCGCAGCTCGTCGTTCATCAGCTCATAGGCTGGGAAATAGCTCACGATGCCTGGATTCTGCCTCACCAACCGGTCGGCGGCAAGCAGCAGGGTGGCCTTGGAGAGCTGGCTGCCATGAAAACCATACTTGGCGTATCGGATGGGACTCACGGTGATGATGACCTTCAGGTCTTCCCCACTCTGCCCGCTCTTCAGCCTGGCATCCTTCAGCAAGTCGACAGCCTGCTGCAGGTAATCGGCACACTCGTCTACCGAAAGCTCGCGCTCATCGAAAAGGCGTTGCGGCCGCTTTTGGCAGTTGTCCACTATCTCGCCCGTCTCCTTGAGCACATAGACATGGTTGGTGCCTAAGGTGAAGACCGCCACGCGCGGACTGACCTGCAGACTTTTCTCTACCGTATGCAGGATGCTTGCCGGATTGTACATCACCCCAAAGGGATTGACCGTAGCCCGGAAGCGGTTCTCCACGAAGCGATGCCCCAAGCGGTCGGCAAAGCAACTGCCCACAAAGAGCATACGCTCTGCCGGCTGTATCTCGAAGTCGGCCTTCGCTATATCTACCTCAGTCCTAAACTGCATCTTCCTTCTTTCTCTTCTTCATCTCCACTACTATACCTATTATAATAAGGAGTACGAGGATGCCATACCCTACATAAGCCACCGTCTCGGTCTTGCGGAGCGAAGCGGGATGGAAGTCGAGCACCACCGTATGCTTGCCAGGCTTCACCTGAAGGGCACGGAGAATATAGTTCACACGTCCCAGCTCTGCGGTCTGTCCGTCGACAGTGGCTGTCCATCCGGGATAGTAGATCTCAGAGAACACCACGACTCCACCCTTGTTGGAGTTGACCTCGTAGACCAGATTGTTGGGTTTGTATTGTGTCAGTCTGACAATAGATGTATCGTCCTGTGGAACACTCTGTCCCAACTGCTCCTTGAACTTGGCATCAGCCACAGCCTCATGACGCAGGTTGTACTTGCCCACACCGGCTATCTCCTCGTTGGCATTGTTCACATAGTTCACCTTGTCAACAAACCATGCGTTGCCGTAGGCATAAAGGTTCTGCACAGGCACCGTCTGTCCTGCCTGCAGAGGCATAATGAAATACTTGGTGTTGAGCATATTGAGCACCGGGAAGAGACTGTCGCCCTTCACCTTGGTCATATCGCCTCCAGCCTCAGCCACGCTGTTCCATACCTTGTTCTTCTCGTTGGCGATATAGGTATCTATCATCTCCTGATAGCGGCGCAGCTTGGCAGCGCTATAGCCTCCGATACTCTTGTGATAGTAAGAGGTCTCGTTCTCATTGAAAGTATTCGATGCGAGATTGAGCACACGGTAGTCGAGCGACTTGTCGCGCAGGATAAGTTTGTCGGTCTCGGTCATGCGCTGAGGAGCATTGCGTACTGTCTGCTCCACAAACATATCGTCGTAAAGGTAACGCTTGTTGACCAACCACATATCTACGAGGCACAGGATGGCAATACCGGCTATCATCACCTCGGCACCCACTTTTCTCATCTTGTAAAGGAAGAGGAAGGCTGTACCGATGACAATGATCCAGAACGAGCGCCAACAGTCGGCAGAGAAGACTGCCTGTCGCATCTCTGTCAGATTGCTCATCAATGGTATGCGATACTCCTCTGGAATCTGCTGCAGGGCATTATACTCGCCAGCCGACACAAAGTCGCTGAAGAAAGTGCCAGGCATCAAGGCAAAAAGGGCACAGAAACCGGCTGTCAGTCCGAAGCTGACGTATACGAGCTTCATCTTCTTGGCAAGCAACTCGGGCTCATCCACAATGCGCTTCAATGCCATCATGGCCAAAAGAGGAATGGTAAACTCGGCTATCACGAGGATGGAAGCCACGGTTCGGAACTTGGCATACATCGGCACATAGTCAAGGAAGAAATCGGTAAACGGCATGAAGTTCCTACCCCAAGAGAGGAGGATACTCAGAATGGTGGCTGCCAAGAGTGCCCACTTCATAGGGCCCTTCACGATAAAGAGTCCCAGAATGAAGAGCATCATCACAAAGGCTCCTACATATACCGGGCCACTGGTACCTGGCTGGTCGCCCCAGTACTGGCCCAACTGCTGATATACCTGCATGAAGTTGGGATCGGCTTTCTCCATGGCTGTCTGGCTCTGGCTCAAAGGCACAGAGGCTCCGCCCTTGGCATTAGGGATGAGGAGCGTCCAGGTTTCGTCGATACCATAACTCCACTGTGTGATATAGTCGCGGTCCAGTCCGCTGTCGGTCTGATTGGCAGCATTCTTCTTTACCAACTCACTCTTTCCTCGCATGGTCTCCTGCCCATACTGCCATGTATGATACAGGTTGGACAGATTGAGACAGATACCTATGGCAGCACCGGCGAAGCAAACCGCTGTAGCCTTGCCGAAACGTACCATCTCCTTCTTGCGGATGGCATCCACCAAGAAGGCAATCACCATGAAGAGGATGATAAAGAGGTAATAATAGGTCATCTGCACATGGTTGGCATAGACCTCGAAGGCGGTAAAGATGGCGGTAACGAGCAGTCCCCGAAGGTATTTTCCCCTGTAAGCCAACACAATACCGGCTATCATCGGAGGCAGATAGGCCAAAGCCATGACCTTCCAGATATGTCCTGCCGCAATGATGATAAAGAAGTAGGACGAGAATGCCCAGATGATGGAGCCCAAGGCTGCCAACGACTGTCGGAAATCGAAAGCCCTCAGCAGGATATAGAATCCTAAGAGATAGGCAAAGACATACCACACATTTTCGGGCAACCACAGATGATAGAAGTTGGAAGCCTGTTTCAGCACCGCACCACTCTTATAAGAAGGTGCCATCTGATAGGTCGGCATACCTCCGAAGATGGAGTTGGTCCAACGTGTTTCCTCACCAGTTTTCTTCTCGAACTGCGATCTCTCCTGTCCTGCGCCCACACCGGCTGAGGCATCATGACGATACAGGATGCGGCCATCAATGTCGGCTGGCATAAAATACACGAAAGAGATAACCGCAAACATGACCACTGCTAAAATGTCAAGCAGATATTTCTTCAAAAATTTCATTATCTTATATAAACGTTTATATTTTCTCGTGCAAAGATAGTAATTTTCTCTTATAAGGAATGCCACAGATAAGATATTTTTTGTATTTTTGCATCCTAATTTGTTCCAAATAGCATTTTTACAGTATGAAAATAGGAATTATCGTTGCGATGGACAAGGAGTTCGCGCAACTCAAGACGCTGCTCAGCGACAGCAAGACTGAGCACAGGAACCATAAAGACTTCGTAACAGGCACCATCGGAGACAACGAAGTCATCATGCAGCAATGCGGCATAGGAAAGGTGAACAGTGCCATAGGTGCCGTGGAGATGATAGACGGCTATCATCCCGACCTTGTCATCTCGACGGGTGTGGCAGGTGGAGCCGACATCAGCCTCAACGTTACAGAGGTAGTGGTCTCTACCGAATGTGTCTACCATGACGCCTACTGTGGTGAGGAATGTGCCTTCGGACAGATTCTCGGTATGCCTGCCACCTTTGCCACACCATCTGAATATGTAGAGAAAGCACTCTCTGTCAATGACGATCCGGGCAACATCCACCCTAAGATTCATGCCGGACAGATAGTCAGCGGTGAGTGGTTTGTAGACAGCAAGGAGAAGATGCGCTCCATCCTCGACCATTTTCCACAGGCTATGGCTGTGGATATGGAGAGCTGTTCCATCGCTCAGACCTGCCATATCTATCAGACTCCCTTCATCTCCTTCCGCATCATCAGCGATGTGCCTCTCAAGGACACCAAGGCTCAGCAGTACTTCGACTTCTGGGCCAAAATGGCTGAAGGTTCCTTCCAAGTCACCAAGGCTTTCCTGGAAAGATTATAAGAAGATTTTTCTGGAGTTAAGGAATTAAGGAGTTAAGACAAATGCTTTGTGGACTTGAAATTAAACACTAAACATTAAATACCAAACATTAAAAAGAAATGAACAAGATACCCAGTTTCACTATCAATCACAACAAATTGCTCCGCGGCATCTACGTCAGCCGCAAAGACGAGGTAGGCGGAGAAACAGTAACCACCTTCGACATCCGCATGAAGGTTCCCAACCAGGAACCCTGTCTGCACAATGGTGCCATTCATACCATAGAGCATCTGGCTGCTACTTATCTTCGCAATGACGAAGAGTGGAAAGACCGTATTATCTATTGGGGACCAATGGGTTGCCTTACAGGCAACTACCTGCTGATACGTGGCGACCTGGAGAGCAAGGACATCGTAGAGTTGATGAAGCGCACCTTTAAGTTCATTGCCGACTTTGAGGGAGAGATTCCCGGTCAGGCGGCAAAAGACTGCGGCAACTATCTGCTCCACGACCTTCCTATGGCTAAGTACGAATCGAAGAAGTACTTAGAAGAAGTCTTGAATGTTATCAAAGAAGAGAATTTAATATATCCTACGCAAGACTAAAATAAAGGGCTGAACTTATCACAGGATTCAGAAGTTAGAGAAGCTATCATAATATAAATGTTCTTTTTAGCCCTAAAAATCTATGTTCTAAACTATCGAACTTATGTTCCAAACTTTCGAACTTAAGTTCTAAACTATCGAACTTGTGTTCTAAACTTTAGAACATAGATTTATAAATTAACAGAAAACAATTCGACCTGTACGGTTGGAATTACGCAGCACGCCTTGAAAGGGCGTCCAACCATACAGTTCGAAACAATTTGTATAGTATTAAAGTAATTGCTCGTGGCTATAGGGGTGCTGAGTTGTTACGATTTCTAACTTCTCATTACCTTTTACCATTTCAGTTTGCCATACTTTTCCTTATACCATAGTTGCCAGCCATTGACCAGGTTCTGCCATACCACATAGGCACCAGGAGCCACGGCTGCCAAAGGATTGAGGAAAGTAAGGGTGAGCCAGATACCCACAATTGTATTCTTCTGACCCAAAGCCTGTCCGGCACTGATGCTGGCATCCCAATGACGTCCCACAGCCTTGCCTATGGCAAACTGAACAAGACATACCGCCAAGGGAACGATAAGCAACAGAGCAAGTATCCAACCCGAAACGGTGGCATGAAGGAAGTTGCGCAGAGTTTCACCCATGAGTATCGTCAGGTTGAAACACCACATATAGAATCCCAAGTCTTTCACACTCTTCACCTTATCAACAAAACGGGGCAGGAACTTGCGACTCAGCAGGGCAAGCAACAAGGGAACCACCAGCACGGTGGTGACATTGCGGAACACCATCATACTCATATAGAGAAATGACACATCGGCTCCCTTCTCTACCATCGGAAAAAGAGAAGGAATAATAATCATTGTGAAAATATTGGCTATCACGGTATAGGTGGTGAGGGAGCCTATGCTTCCTCCCAACTTCTCGGTCACTACCGCCACGGCAGCTGCCGTAGGACAGATGAAACAGATGAAGGCTCCTTCGAGGATGACCTTCGTCTCATAATTCTTACCAAAAAGACAGATGGCAATCACCATCAACAATGCCAAGGAGGTGCGGATGAGCTGCAGCACGAAATGCCATGCCTTAGGCTTCATCTCCTTAATCTCTATCTTGCAGAAGGTAACATACAACAGGGCAAAAAGCACCACCGGCATGAGTTCAACAAGGCGTGGACCCACCGCGTCACCCAATGGCTGCAAGAAAGGAACATTGGCAAAAATCAAATACCCCAAGGCACCCAAGACAAGGGAACAGGGCAAAGCAAACTTCCTGAAAAACGAAAACACCTTCATCATACGGACATGTTTTAGCGAAAAGAAAAAAATCCTCCTTGGTCAACCAAGGCTGACTTCAAGAGGATTTTTTAACTCCATTTATATTAAAGCTATAGCTTAATCTTTGTTGCTGCGCTTGCGCTCCAAGTGGTCAAGGATAACCTTGCGCATACGCATGTTCTTTGGTGTGACCTCCACATACTCGTCCTCGCGGATGTACTCAAGGCATTCCTCAAGACTCATCACGGTCTTAGGAATCACGCGAGCCTTGTCATCAGAACCAGACGCACGTACGTTGGTCAACTGCTTGGCCTTAGTAACATTGATGACCAAGTCGTTTTCGTGAACATGCTCGCCCACTACCTGGCCTGCATAAACCTCCTCACCTGGGTCGATGAAGAACTTACCACGATCCTGCAACTTATCAATGGCATAAGCATAGGCGGTACCTGTCTCCAAAGCTATCATGCTACCGTTGCTACGGCGACTGATCTCGCCCTTATAAGGCTGATACTCCTTGAAGCGGTGTGCCATAATGGCCTCGCCCTGCGAAGCTGTCAGCACATTGGTACGAAGACCGATGATACCACGTGAAGGAATATCGAACTCGATATCCACACGGTCGCCCATGTTGAGCATGGAGGTCATATCGCCCTTACGACGTGTCACCATATCAATCATCTTAGAGGCAAACTCCTCTGGAACATTGATGGTCAACTCCTCTACAGGCTCACATTTCACACCGTCGATTTCCTTATAAATAACCTGTGGCTGACCTACCTGAAGCTCATAGCCCTCGCGACGCATTGTCTCGATAAGCACAGAGAGATGGAGCACACCACGTCCGCTGACAATCCACTTATCAGTAGTATCCTCGTAAGGCTGAACACGAAGGGCAAGGTTCTTCTCCAACTCCTTGTTCAGACGGTCCTGAATGTGACGGGAGGTACAGAACTTGCCTTCCTTACCGAAGAAAGGTGAGTCGTTGATGGTGAAGAGCATACTCATGGTAGGCTCATCGACAGCAATAGGAGGAAGAGGCTCAGGATTCTCGAAGTCGCAGATGGTATCGCCAATTTCGAACTTCTCCAGACCGACAACGGCACAGATATCACCTGAATCCACATGGTCGGTCTTCTGGTGTCCCATACCTTCGAAAGTGTGGAGTTCCTTGATCTTAGTCTTCTCCTGAGTTCCGTCGCGATGGCAGATCGTGATATTCATACCATCCTTCAAGGTACCACGGTGTACGCGGCCCACTGCAATACGACCCGTATAAGAGCTGTAATCCAAAGAGGTGATGAGAAGCTGAGGTGTACCCTCCAACTGTTTTGGAGCAGGAATGACCTCTACAATCTTATCGAGCAGATAGTCGATGTTGTCAGTAGGAGTCTTCCAGTCTTCAGCCATCCAGCCATTCTTGGCAGAGCCATAGACTACAGGGAAGTCGAGCTGTTCCTCAGTAGCATTGAGGTCGCACATCAGGTCGAACACCATCTCGTAAACTTCCTCAGGACGGCAGTTAGGCTTATCCACCTTATTAACTACAACGATAGGCTTCAAACCCAACTGCAAAGCCTTCTGCAGCACGAAACGAGTCTGAGGCATAGGACCCTCGAA
>ERZ1504684.438-NODE-438-length-9775-cov-3.143930_pt1 | contig 9775 bp, 10 predicted proteins | sample MGYA00572427_ERZ1504684 | MGnify/ENA primary metagenome ERZ1504684 (study PRJEB39906, sample SAMEA3182106) | gut metagenome | biome: human; feature: gut; material: Stool; isolation source: human stools | place: Canada | collected 2013-02-26 ... | reverse complement strand
GGTTATGGTCGCCTATGGCCCATTTCATCTGTTCCTTCAGATAGTCTTGATAGGTTCCAGACTGCACGTGTCCGAAGGCGAGGAGCGATGAGCCTTCGCTGTTTCCAGTCAGCTCATATATCTTCTTGTATGTTTCGTATTGACTTGAGAGGATGTTTAGCTGTTTTGACAACTGACTGTTGGTCGACTTGATGCGCTCTTCCTCGATGCTCCTGTTCTTGGCATGAATATCTGCAAGCTGACTTTCTTTATACTCCTTTCGCTTCTGCGTTGACGACCGTACACGTTTCATCAGCTCTTCTATCGACACACCGTAAGTTCCAGGGTCCGAAAGTCCCCAAGATAAAACAGAGTTCTTAAACTCCTTGTCGTGTCTTATCTGCGCCATGGCTCCTTCTTCTCCGTACATCTTTCTGTACTTTTCGAGTTCAGCGTAGAATTTCTTGTAGAGTTCGACACGCTTCCTTAGAGTTTCGAGCTCTTTGTCCTCCTGGTTTCCGGTATTCCTGGTTCTTCCTTTCGGAACCTTATTGGACTTTTTGTCTTGTGGATAGAATTTGTAGCCGAGACCTTCCCATGCCGCTTGATTCAAGCTATTGTAGCTTTCCCAAGCCTCATCTCGAAGTGCCTTGGATATCTTGCCGCGTTTAAACTTGTTCTCGCGGTTCTTATACTCGTTGTACCTGTTCTGCAACTCTGTTTGCAGGTTGTTATCCGTATTATAGTCGGAAGTTTCATCGAGGTAAGAGTCGAGCATCGCTGCCTGTGATTCTACCTTCCCTTTGCTCTTTCCTTTCTTTGACAGATTTCTGCGCCCTCGTTGTTGCATAGGTGTCTTTGGCTTTACCTTCTTGCCACCAGCTTTCTTTGGCTGCTTTGCTCCGGCCTCCTGATAGAAGATAGACTTCAAGTTCTCCCTAATCTGAGGAACATTCACCTTGCACGCATCGAGCATATTGTCTATCATACGCTCAAAGCGTGAAGAGTTCTCGTTACACCACTTGGAGAAATCTGCGCCGAACAGATTAAATGCATTATTAAGGAAGCTAATTATTCTAGGAATATTTTTCTTGGCGATATCATTGATCACTAACCTTGTTGGCCCTTATCCCTATTTTATAAATACTGTTTGCAATATCATTGCTTCCGTTACTTGACTTCAAAACGAAAGAATCCCAGTTTGCGCCTCCTCTTTCTGCAAGAATACGAATTTTCTCATCGAGAGACATGGCTCTTTCCTCTGGCTTCAGGAACTGATTAGCAACGCTATCCATTCTCGACTTTGTATCTTCGTCAAGTCCGGATAAAATCGTCTGATACTTGGCAACAGCCTTGTTGAGGTCTTCGACAGATTCCTCTATCGTGTCTGCAAAAGGATTACCAGAACCCCAACCGCCAGAAGCTCCAAGCGCTCCAGCAACCACATCCGAGTCGTTTGCTTCCTGCTGTGAGTTATCACGAGCGGCGACTATTCCCTTATTGAGAATATCATACTGCTCGTTAAGATTCTTCGCCCTTGCAATCTGGTCTTCTATTGTCTGTGTGTAATCTCCGCTGTTTCGAAGGAGCTCTTTCATCGAGTTTACTCGCTGCTGCAAGTCCGCACTGTTTGTAGGCTTCTCATCTGCGAGTTCATCCTCGTAACCTTTCTTCTTGGTGTATGCAGAATCCCTGAAACCCTTCGCATTCTCAGAAATTCTATCCATATCACTGCTATAGCTGGAGAATATCTGAACAGCTGCCCCGATAGCAAGTCCCCACCATCCGCCAAGCATCGTAAAGAGAGACTTAATTCCTCCACCTATCTTAGAGATACCCATATTCATTACGGCGGCAAATCGTGTTCCTCCGAGTATAATCTGCTCCTGTCTTGCTGTAATCTGCCCCATCACGGCAAGCTGTCTGATAAGTTCTTTTGTTACAAGACCTTCCTTGACAGCTTTCTGCATCTGAAGTACAGACATCTTGCCTTCAAGCGCAAGACGAGACATCGCGTTTGCTCTCGAAGTAGTGTCAGATAGCAAGTATGCTCTTGCTTGAACATTCTGCAACGCCTTCTGTTGGGTGATCTTGCCTTCGGTAACAAGTTGCTGCTGCTCTATAGCGTAAGTCCTCAGCTGAGCGTTCATCTGCTGAGTGTAGTTCTTGTTTATTGAGCCAAACCCGAGCTTACCGGAAGCCATCAGTCCAAGTTTCCTTGCAGCAAATATAGCTCCGAAAGAAAGCATAGCAGGGGATAGTTTATCAAGAGCTAATACTAAGTCTGTTACTCGGTTGATAATAAACGAGAACGTACCGCCTATGACATTCTTTCCTTCTGCAAATTTACCGAGCATAATATCCCACGCGTCGATAAGCTTATTCCAGCGACCAAGCAGAGTTTCCGACAACACGAGCTGCATGTTGTAGAACTGACCGCCCTCATCTGTCATTTTCCACAGTACCTTCTGAACATCCTCGAAGCTTACCTGTCTTCCAGAAATCATCTTCTTGACATCTGCCTGGGTATAATTTTTGCGCCCGTTCTTTCCCTCAGAATTATATAAATCCGTTATCTTCTGCAAGAGAGGAAGACCTGCGTAAGCAAACTGGCGTAACTCCTTACCATCAAGCCAAGAACGAGCCTTAACCTGACCGAACGCAAGACCCAATCGGCCGAAGTCCACGCCAAGACCAGATGCAATATCCGCAAGTCGTTTTGTGGTATCATACAAGTCATTTGCCTCGACTCCGAATGCAGCCAGTTGCTTGACATCTCGGTTCAGCTCTCCAAACTTGAATGGAGACTGCAATGCAAGCTGCTGTGTCTGAGCGAATAATTCGTCGGCCTTCTGCACATCTCCAAGGATAGAGCGCAACGCTACATGCTGCTGAACAATCTCGCCGCCAGTCTGTACGATTGAATTAAAGAACTGCTGTGCGCCGAACACAAGACCTCCCTGCAAGAAAAGTGACTTCAAATCCTGTACGGTTGAATTCAGCTTTCCTGCATGACTGTTGGCTCTCTCGAAGCCGCGGACCAAATCAGACTGAACTCTTGCAGCCGTCTGAGCAATCTCCTGCTGACGCTTCCGTTCAAGCTCAACGCCTCTTTGAACCTCTTGGTTTACTGCCCTCTGGTCTTGAAGAACCCTCGAAGCTAATGTGGTATCGTGACCGCTTCCCATATTGCCAAGCGTACCGAGGCTGTTCTTCCAGTTCCCCGAATAGAGTTCTCCCCTGATATCTCTAAGGGTTCTCATTAAAGCAAGGAGTCTGTTAATCTCGCCTTCTGCCTTGCTTACATCTGCGCCGATAGAGATGCCTCTGCTGTATTCCGAACGAAGCTGGCGGACCTTATTGCCGAGAGAATCATACCGGCGCTCGGCATTCTTAATCTCCGCCTGACGCTGTTTCTCGGCCGCAATATCTTCACGCTTCGCCTTAACAGCGTCTCTTACGGCCTGTGCTTCCTGCTTCGCTGAAGACTTTTCGAGATTAGAGTAATATTCAGACATTCTTTTCTGAATATCGTCCTGTCTCTGCTTCTGAGGAGTCTGACCTATCAAGTCTTTGACATTTGCCTGGCTGACACGGAGAGTATCGTAAACGTTCTGAAGAGCTGTTATTGTACCCATCAGTTTCTCCGCTTCAGCATTGGCTTCCTTCAAGCCCTGCTGTCCGAAGGAGACACCTTCCTTCGTACCGGTTCCGATTGCATTCTGATAAAGAGTAATATCTCCTCTAACCTTTCCAAGCCTCTCAAGCAATGTATCTATCTCTGCCTTGATATTCTTCAGACCCTGATCGTTCTTGAAGAACGGAGATATACCTGCCTTCTCGGCAATCTCACGCTTCTTCTCAACGAGAGCCATATACCTCTTTATATAATCAGATTGAGCCTTTAATTCCGCATCATTGTCTTTTGCACTCAACTTAGCTGCCGCCGCAAACTCTCTCTCTACTGCGATGGCCTTTCCTTTTTCTCGCCCGTATGCCTGGGTTGCGGCGGTGGCTTTCGTCATTTCTACAGCAACATCGGAAAGAAGATTCTTCATCTGAGCCGCATCAGTGAGGATTGATTTGTTACCAGATGCAGACTGCAATCGGGCAAGAATCTTGTCAAGCTCAGTGATACTACCACCAAGCATGTTGGTATTATAACCCTTTAACGAACCCTCTGCCATGAGGTCTCGCATTTTGGCAAGCTTTTCAGTTACTCTTGATATATCAGCCTCGACCTTTGCTGCTCCGCCCGAAAATGCAGATAAAGGGTTTTCTTTTTTGAATTGATCGGTAATCTGCTTTACATCACGGAACGTCATTTTGAGAACCTTAGCGTAGTCTTGCAAAACGTTTGCATAGTCTACGCCGCCACCTCCGCCGCCCTGTGCTTTATTCTGTAATCTATAAAGCTGATTATTGACATTCTCAAGCATCAACTCTGCCTCCTTAAGCTTCGAGGTATCAACATTTGGGTTAAGTGAACGCAACTCCGAAATCTTACTGCGTTCTATGTTGATTCTCTGTAGCATATCGAGATAGGAGAGGGCGTTTTTTACCGCCATCTGCAAATCTTTAGCTTCGTCGCTCTTGTCGTTTTTTTTGAGTTTGGAAATCCTTCTATTTATCTCATTGAGAACATCTGCAAACTCTTTGGCTTTTTCTGCCTGCTCCTTGAACCCGGACTTCTTAGTTCCGAATCCCTGGAGAGCACGAAGAAGTGAGTTTGCAGCGTCGTCTCCTGTCTTAAGCTTGTCGATGATTTTTTGAAGTTCCTTAGATGTATTATCCTTCACACCAAGCTGAAACCACAAGTCACCTAAATTTCCACCTGCCATATCCTGAATATTTTTAAGTTAGAGTTCATTGTTTAAGTAATCAGTAAGATTTATATTCTTACCAACGAGGCTTCCCTTATTCTTCCTTTTCTCCATCCATCTGTCGTAGAGGTCATCCATCTCCTTTAACGTGTGCTTCTTCGGTCCGCTTTCCTTCTTTGTCTTTGGATAGACGACAAGAGGCTGGTCTGCAACCATGAGGTCAATCTGCGCCGACGAATAGCCCCACCAGTAATCGTAGGCTGCGATGAAGTACTTGCGATGGAAGAGAAAACCAAACTTCTCCGCTAACGAGAAGGCTGCTCCCCAGCTTGTTCTGCTTGGATAGCTTTTACTTCGCTCCTCGTCATCGTCATCATCACGTCCGTCATCCCGGTCGCTAATATGGTAGTCAGTGAGAATGCGTTCGATGGAATTTTTTTTTTAGAAACATCGAGAACTTTCAGCACCTCTACCACGTCTACGTCCTTGATATAGTAGAGCCAACGCCAGTAAAGCCAGTAGAAGACTCGTATCTTCCAGATGTTGTTGAGGAGGATGCAGACGCAAATCTTGACGTTGCGCTTCCATTCGTTCTTCTCCTTCATCTTGATATGGGTGCATCTTCTCATTGTTCCCTTTCTGAGCCATCCTACACTGTGTTTCTTGCCACGGAACACCACCTCCGTAGGTGTGTCACCGATAACGCTGTCAAGCATCTCCTGTAAGTCCACCGTAGGCTGCTCTATTTTCTTTTCTTCTGCCATGATTGTATGATTTTTTTAACGAAGAAGGGCGGCACGGCTGTTATCATAAGCCTGCCGCCCAACGGTTGTTATCCTGAATCTAATTACCTATAGACTTCTCTTTAATTAGCCTCCAATACCAGGAGCTGGAGCCTTAGTAAGCCAAGCGATGCTTCGCATGCCTGCACCCTCGATAGAACCGGCGAACTTGAATGCAACTGGCTTTGAACCTGTGTCATCCCACAGCAACGTTGCATAGAGGGCAATGTTTGTCACAATCATAAGGTTCTCCTTCTCATCGTCAACGATGACGATAGTACCCTTGATCTTGAACTTCTTTGGCTCAACTGCAACGCCGGCAAAACCGGTAGTTGCATCGAGTGTCGCGTCACCAGTACCCTTCAAGGTAACCTTGGTCAACTCTGTGATTGCATCCTCACCGAACATGATTTTCAACAAGTCCTTTGCCTTGGAAGGAACAACGAACTCTACGTTGAAGTCACCGAGTTCTGCGGTAGTTGCCCAGTCACCGGCAAGGCCGATAACCTTGTAGTGATTGATGGTCGGATCCTCCATGGTTGCCTTAAGAGAATCAACCTCCACAGGAAGCTCAATCTCTGGTGTGATGTCAACTGAAGCCTTGCTCAAGTCTATGATAGCCTTTGAGTAGAGCAAAGTCTTAGGACCATTGAAAATGTCCTTCATCTTGTCAATAGTTGTCATAGCCATAATCTAAAATATTTTAAATTGTTATACCTGAATACTTATTTTGTTCTCAATCGTCCTTGTATGATGGTGACAGAGTAGCCGTCTCCGTCATCTGTCTGCATGGTTATCATCGGATTTGTTACGATGATGTTTTTGGTGGAGATTGGAAATCTGTCCATAACAGATTTTACTTTATCGTCTACTTGGGATACATCGAGTGCGTTGGGATTGTCTGCCGAGGCCTTATCCTTTACGTACACTTCTATCTGTAGGGTGGTAGAGTAGTCGTTATACGCACCGTCAGAGTTCATCTCGTTGTTGTATATGGAAGATGGGAAGAAGACAACGATATAACTGTTTATCTTCTTGTCAACAGCCTTGGGGCGGTTGCGTGGGAACACCCTGTCACACACACCTTTCATGGCGTTGCCCACATCGAAGTATAATGTCTTAATACTTATCATATCGTTACTATTTTTCCTTCAAATATTCCAGGGAGTTCGTCTCTTAAGCCTGTAAGTACGTCGTGGTTACGCTTGTTTTGTACAAACTTGGCGTATTCCATCGCTACAACAGCTACGATTGCGTATGTTCCGCTTGGATGCCTTTGTATCAAACTTCTGTGTGCCACACTGACACCGTCCTTTCCGCCAGATCCATACTCTCCGCGATACGGTCTTGTCAGTTTTTTCCCGTCTTCTGTGAGATGTCTCGCAGGCTTACCGCTATAGTAGTATGTCAAATCGTAGAGTTCTCCTTTTGCAAGAGATTGTCTTGTCGTTATGGTAAACTCCTACGGCAAAAGAATTTAGCAAGTTACCTGTTACGTCATGATAATCCTTGGTGCTTGCGTATCGCTCCACCATGTCATAAGCAACAAGTGATAGTTTTTCCAAAATGGCTTCCGTCGTTTTTCTTCCGATAACGTTTTTAGCCATAATCGCAAACTGATCTGCCAAACTTCCCATAGCCTAAACTCTTATATATTCCCAGTAAACCACAGTCCTGTTATTATCCGGTTCGCAGTCTTTTACGATGCCTACTTCTGTATTGTTGCCAATAGTAGCGTAAATGGTATCTCCGTCAAGAGGACATCTGCCAGCACCCCATTCGTCATATCTGACAGGAATCGATGCTTTCCTCTTGTTCTGGTCTACATATTTATCGCCTACAGTGGTAGTGTCCGTATAACTGCGGCCTTCACCGTTATAGAGAATGATTTCCTTGTCCTCACCGACCGGAGCGTCGTCATCGGCGAACGGGTCATCAGGGTCGGCTTTTCCGACGACCTTCCTCACGATCTTGATGATGTGAGGGTATCTTGGGTTTCTGATGTTTTCCTTTTCCATACGCCTTATTTGATGATGTGGGGAAGTGGTCCTCCATAAGGAGAATAATTCGCCCGCTTCACTCCGTGAGAGGTCAACCGGAAGGTGGATTTTTTCTTGAGCATCGAGTCGGGCTCAAGCTTTTGGTAGATAGCATTAGCCTCCGCCTTCATTGCGCTGATATCATCGCCCGAAATCTCATATCCTCCTCCAGTGTGCGTCCAACCATTGTCGGAATCAGAGGTGTTGTTCACCTTGCTTGGGCCAAGACAAAACCACTTCAATGTATCGGCGTATGCTAAACTCAGCATGTCAGCATCACAGTCACACATCAGCGACTCCGGCTGTATGCTGCGGGTAAGCATGATTCCCAACATGGTCTTCTTTGGCACCTCAAACTTCACCCTGTTGATAAGGTAGTCGTATGCAGTGTAAACTTCCATCTCTGATTCCATAACCATACAATCTAATTACGTTAATAGTTCCAAGACCGAAATTAATCAGTCTTGGTAATGTCCATAATGCAATGGTCTGGGAAGTCGATGAGAGCTGGGCAAGCAGAGAACATGATGTCTGTGTGCCACTCCATATACTTACCGTTCGGAACCGTTGAGTTCATCAACAGACCGAGACCATCGTTGGTTGTACCGAACAAGGTAGAGATAGCCTTGTTGCCGGCATACTCAATCAGCTTTTTGTCGAGGCTGTCTGTACGCTCGAACTCACAGGCATCACCGGCAGGACGGAGAACGACGATATTGTCAGACCAACCCTGCTTGTACTCATCGGTTGTATGGGTAAGGTTGCGTTCCTTCTCGGTCACAATCTCGATAGGAGATACACCCTCGAAGTCAACGAATGCCTTGATGAACTGCTCTTTGCTGATAGGCATTGTCTTGGTAGAGGCAATGTAGTTCAGCTGGCGGTAATTTGTAACGAGTTCGCGGACCTCTGCGTTCTTCAAGAATACATTATAGAATGTATTGCGAGTCATCTGCCAGATCAAAGCACCATCGAAACCACCGCGGGTCTCACGATAATTAGCCTCCTTCTCCTTCATGTAGGTAAGGATGGTAGCAGTAGGGTCTGCCCACTTCTTTGCACCACCATTGATGAAGTTATCTCCATACTCGATAGGGTCGATAGCCCTGTGCAATGGGGTAGAGATACCACGGCCAATGCCTGAGTAGTCAATCTTACCGGTAGACATCAACTGAGCGGTCATAAAGTTCATTGTCGCATCAACAGAGTCGATACGGGTCTGAACCTCATCGCACCAGTCTGCCAAGATATCGGCATCGTTACCGAACTCCTCGAACTGCTTGATGCGTGCGTAACGCTCAACTGCGGTCTCAACGTAACCAGGAGTGATGAAGTCGGGGATAGAAGCGGTGTACCACTTGTGTCCGTTCTTATCCATCTGGTTAGAATCACCGAGAGGAGCGCGGAGGTCAGCCATTGGAGCTGCCTTCAACTTGCGAGCCTTAACGTTGAATGTAGCCAAGCCGTAGTTGTCGGTAGATGTTAGGAACGGAGAGTTATGTCCCTGTGTCTTGTACCAGCCGTAGTTAGTAAAGAAGATTTCCTTTTTGTCAAGGAAACTCTGCAAATATGCCGTATTCTCCTGAGAACCGAAGAACTTGGCAAGTCGCGAATTATTAAAATCAAATTTTGGCATAATCCTGAATCAATCTTTAAGGTTAATAATTAGAGATGGAACCATCCGTTAACGCGACTCTTGTTGAGAGCCTTGATTGCAGGAGGGATTGGAGACATCCTGTCGATGTACATAACGGTGTCATCGTTAGCAAGGAATGGGGTAAGCATATAGCGAGCACCATCCTCAAAATCTTCACCTGGGGTGAACAGGAAGTCGTAGTCGCACTGAGCATAACCGTTAGGGTTGGTTACCATAGGCTTCTGTTTCGCGCCGGCAGCTGCTGCCTCAACGAGTACCGCATCCTTCGCTACAACACCGAGTGTTGCTGACAAAGTAAGCTTCCATACGTCTGCGCCAGCCTCGGTTGTCTTCTCAACACCCGTAACCGTAACTGCTGTACCTGTGCCATCGAGAGCGTCAGGAGCAACCATGATGTTGTCTCCAATGAACGGAATGTGCTTGTAGCCATCACGTACAATAAGGAGAGTTGTGTCAGTAGCACCGGTATTCTTTGCACACTGGTAAGACTTAACA
>ERZ1504684.437-NODE-437-length-9782-cov-3.313355_pt1 | contig 9782 bp, 6 predicted proteins | sample MGYA00572427_ERZ1504684 | MGnify/ENA primary metagenome ERZ1504684 (study PRJEB39906, sample SAMEA3182106) | gut metagenome | biome: human; feature: gut; material: Stool; isolation source: human stools | place: Canada | collected 2013-02-26 ... | reverse complement strand
ACGCTGATCTGCGCGCTCTGCTCGGCGGCATAGATGTTCACGCTGCCGCTGCGCCACGAGATGTCGATCTTGCGGATGTCTTCGCTCTCGCCGATGCTGAGCACCGCGCCCGGGTGGAGCTCTTCGCTCCCCTCCGCCTGCGTGCAGAAGGTGTAGGTCGCGCTGCTGCCGTCCCAGAGCGCGTCGACGGCGAAAATGCCGTCGCTTTGCGGCAGTTCTGCGCGGAATGTGCCGTTATCCTGCCGCTGGGCGGTCACGGTCTCGGACGACATGCCGGTGCTGCCCCAGGCGTCGGACGGCCAGCAGCGGAGACTGACGGAATCGGGCGAATTATCGCCGAAATCGAGCGTTACGGTGTAGAAATAGGCGGCCGACACTGTAAAGGGCATTTCCAGTACAGGCGTGATGTCACGGGAGGTTTCGTCCAGCGGGTGCGCGCCGCAGGCAATGACGGTCATACTCTGTAGGCCCTGGGGGTAGGTCCAGTCGTAGCTGCTGCTTTTGAGGGTGACGCTGCAAGCGTTTGCACTTGTCACCGTCAGTGTCGGCGGGGTTTGGCGCGCGGCCTCGTCTGCGCTTTTTTCGCCGCAGGCGGTCAGGGAGAGCAGGAGTGCGAGCGGGAGCAGAAGGGAAAGGAGCTTCTTCATCGGTCAATCCTCATTTCTTTCGGATACTTCTATAGACGTATGATAGCCGAAAAAGTTCCCGCGCACAACGGCGATCGTTGCACACAACGCGGCAATTTGTGGTATCGTGAATTCTAATATTGGAGGCGGTACAGCTTTTTGCCGCGTTGTGTGCAACGTTTCTTCATGATACGGCGTATCATGAAAAGGCAAATCATGCATCAGTGTTCCCGCGTTTGCAGGGGGGTGTGGGCTGCCTTTTCCAACATTATATTTTGGGGGAAAGCGCATGAACAAGACGACAAATTTCGACCTGCCGCAGTGGGTCAAGGAGGACCCGATCAAAATGCAGGACTTCAATGCCGCGTTTGCGAGCATCGACGCGGCGCTCAAGGCGGAGACCGACGCGCGCAGCGAGGCCGACAGCACGGCGGCGGAGCGCATCACGGCATTGGCGCAGACGATCGCAAACGGTAAAATCTGCCGCATCAAATACGGCTCGTATACCGGCAACGGCAAGTACGGCGCGGCGAACGCGGTCAGCATCGAGTGCGGGTTCTACCCGCTGCTGGTGATGGTGAACAGCTCGAGCAGCAACCACTACTGGGCGGTGCGCGGATTCGACAAGTTCTACTACAACAACAACCGCGAAAACGAAATGACGTGGGGCGATACCGGCGTGAGCTGGTACTACCCGCAGGACGACCAGTATTATCCCCCGTCGGGCAACCAGATGAACGCAATCGACACGACCTATTACTATCTGGTGCTGGGCTACAGCAACGACGGTGAGCAGGGAAACTGAATCACGGCAAAAAACAGCCCCGAGGCTTTCGCCTCGGGGCTGAAACTCTATTCAGAGATTTTTTGCGCTTACGTCAGGAATTAGTCGGCGTAGTAAGCGCTGAGGGTCGCGCTCGCGGTGGTGACAGCGGGAGAAGCGGTGGAAGCGAGAGTGTAAGCAGCGCTATCGGGACCGAAAGCGGTGAGCTTCGCAGTGCTGACGTTCCAGAGAGCCGCCATCTCAGCGAGAGTGATGGTGTAGGTGCCATCAGCAACGTTGCTGACGGTCTTGGTGTAGGACTGGAGAACCTTGCCGGTCTTGTTGTCCACGATGTTGAGGGTGTAGGTGACAACACCATTTGCACCAGCGTCGGGGTTGCTCGGGCTCGTGACCTTGTCGTAGGCGTAAGCCTGCAGTGCCAGAGCGTTGAGCTGACCGTTGTTCTGGATAGAAACAAAGTAGTAGTGCTGGTCGGCAGGATTGCCCATCGTGCCAACAACCTTGGTCAGGTCGGTGACCACGCTGTAATACTTGTTAGCGCTATAGTCGTGATAGAGAGAATCAGCGAAGGTGTCACGATCAGAATAGTTATTCTCCACAGTGCCAGCAGCACCCTCAACGATGTTGATCGTGATGTCGCTATAGGTGTTATAGGCGGAGGAAAGCGGGTAGTTTGCATAACCCTTCAGCTGCTCATTGTCGGTGACGATGTGACCGCTCTTGACAACGCCATCCTCAAGAGTGACAACATAGAGCGTGTTGTTCACAGGATAGCCAGTCTGACCATTGATCTTCAGGGTGTTCTGCAGAGCGTCAAAGTTAGCGAACTTGACTTCGCCGGCAACGCCGTCGACATAGCCCTTAACGACCCACGTACCGTCGGCGAGGGTGTAAGCGCCCTGCTGACCGTCGAAGTAGAACAGGCTGGTGACCTTGGAGGTCGTGGTGGGAGCGATAACGTAGACGTAATCGGCAACGTTGTCGCCGTTCAAATCAACATAGTCAACTTCGCCCTTGGCATAGTTGTCGATGTTGGTGAAGCCGGTGATGGACTTAAAGGTATAGGGGTTAGCAGTGGTGTCAGCACCAGAACGAACCAGGAACACAGTATTGGAGTTGACAACGAGAGTACCAGTCGTGCCGCCATAGACCTGAGTGTTCTTGCTCACGGCAACATCGGCGAGATTGTAGAGCTTGGCGGCAGTACCGGTGGCAACTTCAACAGCGTCAAGAGTGCCGTTGGACTTGGTAGTGAACTGGAACAGGTGACCGTTCAGGATGCCATTGGTATCAGCAACCTTGTTGGTGTTGATGTAGGTGTCAACGTAGAAATACTTGTTCTGGTCGTCGGCCTTCATGACCAGTGCGTTGATACCAGTGCTGTGGGTAACATCACCGGACTTAACAGTCTTGGTAGCGGGGGTAGCGGGGGTGGCGGGGGTGGTGTAGACATAGGTCATCTTGCTGATGTCAACCTGAGCGGTGGTGCCGTCCATGTAGGTGACGTTGGCCTTTGCCACGCCGGAACCGTCAGTGGCGTTGCCAGCCCACCAGATGGAGTTGATCACACCGTAGCTGGTAGCAGCAGCGATCTCAACCGCACCGATCAGGTTGTTGTAGGAATCGAAGTACCAGGTGTACTTGGCGTCCTTCTGAGCGGCCTGGTCGAGGTAGAACTTGGCAGCATCATCATAGACAGTACCCTCGACGTTGTGCTGCTGGGCGTTCCAGTAGATGACGCTCTGAGCGCCGTCAACAGAAGTGGCCTTGGAAACGATCTCGGCATACTGCTTATTGTTGTTGTACACCTTGCCGCTGACAGTGACGGAGTTGGTGGCATCGGTGTAAGCGTTGATGAGGACATACTCATCCTTGGCGTAGCCATAGTTGTTGTCGTAGTCCTTGAGCGTCAGAGCAGTGGTCTTGGGAGCGGTCTTAGAATCATAGACCTCGAGGGTGATGGTGGCAGGAGTCTTGACGTGACCCTGAGCATCATAGGTGATGTCAGCAACGTAGGTGACCTTGGCAAGGAAGGTGTCGATCATGACGATGGTATCGTCATAGACTTCGAACAGACGGCCCTGAGCACCCATCGTGGTCTTGGTGTCGGTCAGGTTGACGGTGTACTTGGTGCTGGCGGTCTGACCGTTGACAATCAGGGTGTAAGCGGTGTCGACCTTCAGGCCAGCATCGTGAGCGACATCGCACTCAGTAACAGCCTTGGTGTAGGTCAGGTCGGGCTTCTCAACGAAGGTAGTGGCCTTGTCGCCGGTGGTGTAGGTCCACTTGGTGGCGGGACGGCCCCACTTGTCGGCAGCAGCAGCGGAAACGAGCTTGAAGTTCTTCTCGCCGAGGCTGTTGGTCTTGGTGCTGATGACCTTATCGGTCACATAGCCGAAGGCCGGGGTGTAGGTGACCTGAGCCTTCTGGATGCCCTGGAACAGGAGCTCAGCGACCAGCTCACGGGAAGCGGGAGCGTTCAGGTCGGTGGTCTTCGCCACGTTGTCCAGAACGCCGAGCTGCTGCGCGGTCTGCGCAACATGGAGCGCCCAGTCAGCGCCGGAGAACTCGTTGTTCTTGTCGTAGCCGACAGCACGGAGGATCATGGCGAGGACTTCATAGCCGGTGACCTTGCCGGACGGCTTGAAGGTGCCATCGGGATAGCCCTTGACGAGGGAGGCGTTGGCGCAGTAGCCGATGTAGCCCTGAGCCCAACCGGCGCCAGCCATGTCGCTGAACTTGTTATAAGTGGCATAGAGGCCGGACTTATCGTTCTTGGCGACGTCCGCAGTGTAGATACGATAGACGATCGTAGCTACCTCAGCGCGGGTGATGTTGCCCTCGGGCTTGAAGGAACCGTCCTCATAACCCTTGAACACACCCATGCCGTTCAGAACGGCAACAGCCTCAGCGTAATCATCGCTGATGCTCTTGTCATCCTTGAAGGCGTTGGCGCTGACGGCCAGAGACAGAGTCATGACCAGAGCCAGCACCATTGCGAGTAACTTTTTCATAGATGTTACTCTCCTTTCATAAATTTCCATCCCCTTGGAGCGCTCCGGCAGCGAAAAGCGGGCATTTTGCTGTTCGCGGGCGAAAATGAAAGTTGACCGAAAAAGTTGCAAAACATTTCGATTTTCTTGCATTTTTGGCCGTTTTGCAGGAAAACGCGCGATTTTAGTTGCTATCGCATCCCCTTAAAGATGGTTCGTTTGTCAGAAAGGAGCAAGTTTCGGCGTTTCTCGGCTTACTTACCGTGGCATGCCGATCCCGTAACTAAGTCGGGAACGCACCGTTCCCCACCCTTTCTGCACTGTCACCTTACCACAAGCAAAATTTCAAGTCAACGCTTTCGCCCCATCTGTAACACACTTGTAACAAACCGCCGCTTCTGTTACAGCTTGACATAAAACCACAGAAAACCCCATTATCCGCCACCACATACATATAATATATAAGCACAAATATGAAAAAAGCGGCCTAAGCCGCTTTTTGTGTTCTGATGACCCGCGCAGCGGTCAGGCGGCAAGTAACAGTATTCCGCGCCGCCGCGCGGGGAGCGAAATTTCCCTTTTCCAGCCGCGGCCCGCCGAAAAAAAGGAAAAGCCCGCTCACCTGAGCGGACTTTCGCCAATATTTTTTGCACAACCCCGTACAACCCAAAAAAATTTCGCGCCCGCAGGCGCGCAATGATCTTGATCGTTTTTTGTCGCGACAGAAGGTAAATTGCCGCAAAGCGGCAAGAGAAGCCGCCCTGGGGCGTGTGCGTGACAAAAAAACACCTCTCACGCCGCAAACGTGTGCGCCTACGGCGCGTGCGCTGCCGCAGCGTGCAATCCAAAATCAAAAAAGGCGGCTTTCGCCGCCTTTTTTGAAGTTCTTTACTGAATCTCGATCTGCTTCGCGTTCATCACCGCGCTCTTCTTCGGCATGTTCAGCTTGAGCACGCCGTCATTGTACTGCGCGGAGATATTCGCGACCTCGACGCCGCTGATGTCGAATGCGCGCTGGTAGCTGCCGTAGCTGCGCTCGCAGCGGACGTAATTGCCCTTCTTGTCCTGATCCTCGTGCTCGCTGTGGCGCTCGGCGCGAATGGTCATCGTGTCGCCGTCCACATCGACGTGGATGTCCTCTTTCTTGAAGCCCGGCAGATCAGCTTCCAGCAGGTAGCTGTCGCCCTTGTCCTGAATATCGGTCTTAAACTCGCTCAGGCCGCGGCCCCACGAGCCGTCACCGAAGAATGCGCGCTCCATCTGATCCCAGGGATCATAAGCCGCAACGTGGTTGTTTCTGCGTTCAAAAGGTCTCAGTTCAAACATAATACAAAGCCTCCAAATCTATTCTGGCGAGCCGCTCTTGCAGCCCGCGTGGTTTACGTTTCTTTCGTTCCCCTCGGAACAATTTTGAGTATAGTCACGCCCTGTGAACAAAAATACATCTTTTGATGAACAAACTTTTAACTTTAGCACTCTTGCGCCTAGAGTGCTAAAAATCATGGTAGCTGCGGACCGCTACCAAACCGCTACCCGATTTTCCGTGCCCGCAAAGCCTTGCAAAATCAGACTTTTTTCGCCCCGCCAAACCCCCGTTTCCGGCAAATCGCTACCAAACCGCTACCCGCCGCGCCCGCGAGCCATTGCGCGGCGGGCTTTTTCCGCGTCGCTAAGGGGATGCGATATCCACTGAATCGAACGATTTTTCCTTTATTCTGCTGCATTTTGATTATTTTCTATTGTTTCTGCAACAATTTTAGGATTTGCAAATTTTGGCAGCAACCACGGGGAAGCGGGAGATTCGGCGGGTGTTCGGCCGCAAGAAGATGATGACGTTATCGTCATGATCGACACCTTCCTCGCCAAGGTTCAGAGCGTTTCCGACGCTGCTTACGATGCTCAGGGCCACCTGCGCAAGGAAGCCAGCATCACCCTCCTCGTTTATGATGGCACTTCCAACAAGGAGCTGGCCCTCACCAACGGCGAGGATAACTACTCCTACGTCAAGGGCGATTACGTTCTCCTGAACGCCTTCACCAACGCTGTTAACAGCGCTACCGAGAGCGGCCTCATCAAGACCGGCGCTGACAAGTACGGCGAGATCGTTTCCAAGGCCACTTCTGTTGACGGCGCTCAGACCATCATCTACTGGAACAACGAGCAGCACAATGTTGCTGGCACTGTCTATGATGATGCTGTCAAGTTCATCCTCGACGAGGCTGGCAACTCCACCGAGAACCACACCTGGTTCCTCGACCAGTATGGCAACCTGATCGGTGCTGCTGATATCGCTGCTACCAACAGCTACGGTGTCATCAACTCCATCTGGTGGGTCGGCAACACTGCTGACGGTTCCGGCGTGGCAAAGGCCAACGTCACCTATGTGGACGGCACCACCGCCGTTCTCGACATCAGCACCCTCATCTACAATGGTGCTGCCGCCGAGAACCGCAACACTACGTATATCGCTAAGGGCGGCAAACTGTCCCACAACACCGCTGCCCTTAAGGTCATGTCCGGCGATACCTACAGCACCGCGCCCACGAGCTACTTCTACATCGACGACTATATCGATCAGAACGCCCGTGCCGACAAGACCGGCGCTCAGATCCTGAACGACGATATGTTCCAGTTCAGCACTCAGACTGACGGCACTGTCAAGGCTGTTGAGGTCAGTGGTGCCGGCACTGCCGCCGCTTACAAGAATCTCCACAGCGAGAACCTGGCTATTTACAAGGACACCCAGATCATCAGCGGCCTTGTTGCCAACTCCAACACTGTGTACCTGATCCGCTCCGGTGATGACACCACTGCCAGCCCGTATACCTTCAAGTCTGTTACCGGCTTCGACAAGATAGACCGTTATCAGAATGATGAGGTCGACTACGTCATGAGCGACGACTTCGCCAAGTATGTCTTCATCAAGGCTGATCCCACCGAGTCCAAGGTCACCAGCGTGTTCTTCTATGCTGGCGAGCAGGCTTCCTTCAACAACGAGACCGGCGTTTGGACCACCCCCGGCTACCTCGACGGTGAGAAGACCGCCATCTATGCTGTCGGCTGGAACAACAGCAACGTGAACACCATCATCGACACGGCCACCGGTCGCGGCAATGCCAACACCATTTACAGTGTCGCTCTGAGCAACGGCTACCTCGACAAGGATTACATGAGCGCTTGGGTGTACACTTCCACCGACCCGATTCGCGCTGCGTCTGTCAACGGTGTCACCTACCCGCTCGCTGCCGCCTATATGAACCGCAACGACGTTAAGGTCCTCACCATTCAGGGTTCCTCTTCCGATACCTTTGAGGGCAATGTCTACACGCACAACGACGCCAAGTACTCCGTTGTCAGCAACGCAGACTTCGCCTCCAAGATCAACAGCGAGTTCACCAACCTCGGTGATAAGGTGATCTACCTCGCTTACATCTCCGGTTCCGGCGAGTACAGCGGCTCTATCCTCCATGCCAACATTGTTGACAGAGCTACCACCGCTGATGAACTGCGTGAGATCAGCGCTGTTAAGCCCAACGGCACTGTTACCGCTGCCTCTTCCCAGTCCTTCAAGGATATCACCATCTCCAACTGGGATGTTACGTACACTGATGGTCTCACCTCGGGCAGCACTGCTACCGTTAAGACTGTCAACATCGAGTGGTATAAGCTGAACGAGGCTGGTACCGAGTACAATGTTAAGGTCGTTGATACCAACGCCCCCTTCATCGCTGGTAACAGCTACAAGTTCGTTGCTACTGTTGAGCTCACCGGCAGCAATGCTGATGACTTCACCTTTGCTGATGGCGCCAATGTTTACACTGGCTACGTCAACAACGTTCAGTAATTGAACGAAAAAAACTACCCCAAAAATAGTTTCAGCCCCGAGCCGAAAGGCTCGGGGCTGTTTTTTGCTTTATCCAGTCCGCGTCATAACCGAGGACAAGATAGCAATATTCTTTCCCGCTGCTGTTGAACTGCGAGGATGCCATATATCCGCCAGAGTCGCTGTCTAACGTCTACGATACCCAGTTCACGCCGCTGTCACCCCATGTATAGTAATTGTTCATGGAGCCGATGCCGGACGAGCAGGCGGTCACGCCGCGTATGACCGTCGTTTTCTGTCCGCCGTCCGCGCGGAACAGCACCAGCACCGCGGGGCAAAAGCCGTATTCGACGCTGTTCGGGTGATTTTGGCCCGATAGACCGGTGCCGGTGTATGTGCCGAACTTCGCGCGGCAAATCTTGCTGCTGGCAATCGTCTGCGCAATGGCGGTCACGGTCTCCGCCTCCGCCTTGGCCGCCACCGCGTCGGCGTTGGCCTTAAGCGTTTCGTCTATCTTGCCGAACGCCGCATTGACGTCATCCATCTTGATAAAGTCCGACTTTTCCCACTTGGGCAGGCCGAAATTGGCTGTTTTTTCCCATCGCGTCCTCCCCTTTCACCACGCGCGGCGCACGACGCTCAGCACGCCGATGGCCTCGTCGATGCTCGAAAAGCGGTAGACGCGCTCGTCGCGCTCGCGCTGCGCCTTTTCGATCGGGTTTTCGAATTTCATCCGCGCCAAGTGCTCGCATTTTTCGATCTGGGTTCTGGGTCGTTCATAGGTGTTGTTGTACATGTTTTTCCTCCTCATTTTGTGCAGCCCACGCATTTGCGCGGACCGTTTACAGCTATAAAGCTGTAAAGCGGTTTTTGGGACGAACCGGTGCAGCGGAGGAAAAATTTTCCGCCTTGACAACGCGGGAAAGCGGGGTATAATGGAGATAGAAAAGGGCGCTGTTGTCATGACGGTTAGCCCTCAAAGCTGGTTAAAACAATACTATGTTAACCGCTCGGTGGCCGCCGGGCGGTTAACACGCTTTTGGGGCTATGTAAGTCATTACCACGAGGACAATGACGAGACACAGAAGAAAACGCAAAGCATTTCCTCTTCCCATCCGCATCACCCCCTTTCGCAAGGGAGTGGCTAACCGCCGTTTACAACAGCGCCTACCTTTATTTTACGGTTTTTGCCGCATTTTGTCAATCTTTGCCGCCCGTTGGGCGGTTTTTTGCATTTTTTAGAGGGTTTCGAGCGTCAGCAGCGCGTCGAGCAGTGGCCACGCCTGCGCGAGCTCCCGCCCCGCCTGCCAGAAGCCGATGCCCTGCAAGCCCTTTTCCGCCGCAAGGGCGATCTTCGCGCGCAGCGAGCGCGCGTCCTCGAACCAGACGACGTGTTCGCGCCGCATTTTGTCGAAGTAGTGGTAGCAGGGCGAGCGCGCGGTTTCGTCAAACTCAATTTCCGCCCCCACCAGCCGCGCCCGCGCGACGGCCGCTTGCGACGAGAACGTCTCGGCCCGCGTGCGGCCTTTTTCGTAGGGCAGCGGCCAGTCGTAAGC
>ERZ1504684.436-NODE-436-length-9810-cov-3.233009_pt1 | contig 9810 bp, 6 predicted proteins | sample MGYA00572427_ERZ1504684 | MGnify/ENA primary metagenome ERZ1504684 (study PRJEB39906, sample SAMEA3182106) | gut metagenome | biome: human; feature: gut; material: Stool; isolation source: human stools | place: Canada | collected 2013-02-26 ... | reverse complement strand
GTATTGACTGTGACGGTTTCCGTTACAGTTTTGCTTTCCAGATACGGGTGTTCCACCTTTGTGGTATAGGCCCAGGTATAAAGATAACCGTCGTAGGAAAAGTCCTCTTCCTTCAGCTCATCTGGGTCAACCTCCGGGGAAAGCGTGTAGGTTTTTACAAGCCGCTGCTGGCCGTTCAGGTTTTCCGCTACCAATGAATCGGGAACCTGAGCGGCAAAGGCGCTGACCGTCAGCGACATGGCAAGCAGCAGGCAAAGGGCCAGCTTTGATAAGCTCTTCATGGTGGCCTCTCCTTTTTTTACAAATTCTGTTTGATGATTCTGGTGATGATGCCGACGGCGATGCCGCGTTCCTCATCCAGACGGGTAACGGCAAAGCTGACGTCGTCTTTTTTTCCGGGCATTCGCCGGTCATAGCAGGTGTGGGCAACCGCGTTGACACCGTTGTTGAGCCGGATGAACACAACGCCGTGGCGCACATCGGTCACTCTGCCGGCATATTTGCCCTGCAGGACGCATTTATCCAGATTGCTCTGGTTGGCGGCGGACGAAACGCTGCGGATATCTGCTGTGATGGAAATATGGTTGATGTCGCTGCGGTCAATGGTGAGCACACGGACAAGAACACGGTCGCCGACGCTGTAATACTCGCGGGCGTCACCGAACCATGCGGCAGACAGATCGCGGGCGAAAATCGTACACTCCACGCCGAACACTTCCACACGCAGGACTTTTTCCGCAACGCCAATGACGCGCGCCTGTACGACGCGCCCCTCATAGATCATGGGAACACCATCTTCATTGGCGTCCAGATAGAAGGTCTGACGCTTACGGAGCATAGCGGCCTTGCGGCTTGCCACAACGCTGCGGGCGGTGTTATCCAGACCCCGGACGATGAAATCGATCTCCGCGGTGAGCATGGTCGCAAGGATACTGTTCATCCGCTCCATAAACGGCTTGTATTTCGCCCCATACGGAACGGGTCCGGAATAGAGCATCATTTCTTTCAGCGGGATCGCAACGCGATAACCCTTGTAGTCAACGACAACGATAGTACGGCCGGAAGGGGTCTGCTCCACGCCGTCCAACGTTCCGGTCAAAATACGACCGGCAATATGCGAGGTCTTGATCTCGTGCCAGATGACCTCACGGCGTTCTTCTTCCGTTTCGATACGGTCTTTTGCATCAACGGTCAGAATGTAGGAGTCACGGCGTCCGGCAGGTGCGGGAGGCGCAGTAGGCTGCGGAGCAGTTTCACCATCTGCGGATTCCGTTTCATCTTCAGTGGGTGGAGCATCTTCCGCATTTTCTTCCAATAAAAGCGCATCCAGAGCATTTTCGCCGCCGCTGTCAAGGGGTGCCGGAGTGCTGCTGTTCAGCTCCTGCAAAATGCTGTCGTACTCCGGGTCCTCAGCCTTTTCATCGGAAACAGGGACAGTATCTGCGGCATCGGCGGTGTTTTCGGCATCCGGCTCGTTTTCTCCGACATCTGCTGTGCCGCTCACATCGCCGGAGCCGAGATCAACTTCCGAGGGTTCTGCCAGCGGAGTTTCCGTGTTGTCGCTGCCGGCGGACTCCACCTGCTGCTCAGAAAGCTCTTTGGCGGATTCGGTTTCCATGAACTCTGAGGAGAAATCATCAGGGGGTGGGATCGTTTTTTTCTTGGGCATTAAGTATCCTCCTTTTTCTTCATAATGGATTCTTTGGTTACGGCAACGACTTTTTCAGCCGGTGCGGGCTTTTTCTTTTGCGCCGGCTTCTTTTCCGCTGCCTGAGATGGCGGCGCCGATGGAGTTTGCTTTTCCTGCGGCTGATTTGCCCGCCATGCAGGGACATGGGAGGCGGCCTTGCTCGGCCGCAGCTTCTTTGCCTCGGGATGTTTGGAATAGTCGTACTTATCCACCTCCAGTACATTCTTGCCCCGAATGAGGATCAGGGCTTTATCAATATCCATACGCAGCACCTCGTCCATGGTCATCAGCTTGCGCCGGCCGACACCGCTGGTTTCCCGGTATTCAGGCGTGTAATTGGATACACGCCATGTTCCGAGCTGTTTGGCTTTACTGGTGACAGAGATACTGGCCTCGCCGGTTCGGTCAGAAATGAATTCCGCCGTCAGGGCATCCGTACAGCCAAGAAAAAGCTGCACATCGCAGTTGCCCAGAATTTCCTGCCACTGGTTGTAGGGATAGCGGTTCTGAAGGCCAGCTAAGTTCTGGAACACACATGACATGGACAGGTTTCTGGAACGAATGACCGAAATTTTTCTCGATAGATCTGGGATCACTCCACAGGCACACAGCTCTTCACCAAGTACATGAACAGGAACCGGAAGCTCCCCGCCGGGACAATGTTCGTACGCATAGCGAACCAGGCGGATAAACACAAAGGAAAGAAACAGCGAGGAGAGGAAATCAAAGGTGCTGTCCTGATCGCTGGTAATGCAGTAATACGCGCACGGCTGCTTTCCCGGAAGTTCCAGATCAATCTCGTTGTAGGATGTGATGTTGCGAATATCCCGGTTTTGGAAAACCTGCAGTCTGGAGCCGAGCCCGATGATAACGCCGCCGCGCACCCCCTCTGACGCCTGCTTGAAAATGCTGTATGGCGCTTTGGCAGGATGCGTAACCGGAAGAACACCAAAAAGCGCGTTCAACTCCTGTTCGGAGCTGGCGGCAATCAATTGATACACCTCGCCGATATTTTGCTTTTTCTTGGGATAGCTGGTGGAAACATAGAGGACCAGCGCCTTGAGCAGATTCATTTCGGCGCTGTCCCAGAAGTGGTCGCGTTCCTCGCCGCCGGTATTTTTGATGATGACGTCACAGAAAAGCTGAGCCATCAATTCCTGACCGCCGACCTCCGCAAGGCAATTCCATGAATCGGAGGCTGACGGTGTGACCAGATTGAACACACGGACGGTGTAGCCCTGATCCCGCAGATATTCGCTGGTCTTTTCGTAAAGTTCGGATTTTGGGTCACATATTACGAGACTCGATTTTCGTGCGGCGCATTGGAGAATCATGTTGACGCAAAAGGCTCTTGTCTTCTTGGAGCCGCTGGCGCCGTAAACCGCAAGATTCCCGTTAAATCGAGTCTTTGGAGGAATACAAATGACCTGATGATCCAGCTCTCCGAGAATCGTGCCGGAATGCTTGCGAATATCCGGGACAAGGTCAAGCACCTCGGTCAGCTCCTTGCGGGACATAAAGCCTGCGGTGCCGTAGGTTCCCTTGTCGGAATAGACCAGATTGCGCTGCCGGTCGTATTCGCCGCCCTCACTGTAGCCCATTCGCATGACCATGAGGATCAGCAGCGCCAGCGCACCGATGCAGAGGCCGAGCCCATACAGCCCATACGGAAAGTGGAAGGCTGCCGCAAGGCAGGGAAAGAATCCGGTGTCCGGGAATGCGGGAGACGTCCCAAACACGGCGCCGGCCTCCTGCCATGCACGGTAATTGGAAAAAAGCTGCGAGAGGTAGCCGCTCCCGTAGAGCAGCGCCAGCGCAGCGATTGGAATAATAATGAAAAGCTGAATCAGCTTCTTTTTAGGAATAGAGCACGCTCCTTTCAAACTGTTGAAAATCAATGCTTTGCAGCATCACACACTGCCCGCAGATCTCCCGCAAGGCTTCTTCCTGGTAATCGAAGCAGATCAATGTCCCCGTCATTCCGTGCAGTTCCAGCGCGGTATCGAAACGCCGGATGCGGGGAAAATCACAGGTGTAGGCGAATAGAACAGGATTCCCCTCGCTGTCAATGGCGTCGTTCTCGACGCGCCAATTTGGTATCCCCTCATGGAGCCCGTCTGCAAGGATCGTATCAAGCGTCCTGCGCTGCTGCGCGTCGCATAAGAGGCGAAGGATCGCTTCGCCATAACGGTCATTGGTCAAATAATAGAAATGCGGAAAGCTGCCGTCCAGCAGGAAATAGCTGCGTGCATCCGGCTGCATCAGAACAGGTAGCTGTTCCATGGTGGAGCCGAACACGATCCCGGAGATCTCCGCGTCGGGCATGACCCCTTCGGTTTGCAGCAGAGCTTTGAACCGCAGTTCAGCCTTGTACTCCCATTTCATCTGCGCTTTGGCGGTGTTATAGGTCAAAAAAATACCGCCATCCGTCAGCAGGATGCCGGTTGCGCGTGAACTTTTGATTTTCGCCCCTTGCGGGCCGATCTCTTTGACCTCTCTGGAGGTGTAATAGGCGGGGATTGCCGCACTTTGGCTGGCAGCGGAAAAAGGAGCCTTTTCCCATGGAAAGGAAGGAATGTCAGCGTTGTGCATGATGGTCAGGATCTCAGCCATCCGGTGAAGCCGGAGCCGTCTGGAAATTTCGCTTTTGAGCTTGTTTGGCTCAGAACTGCCGGTCAGGTAGGCTGAAAACCATTCGGGAGCATCAGCCAACAGCAGCCGTTTGGCTGACGAGGTGAGCCGAAGTCCACGCAGGCCGTCTTTGGAGAAGGTACGCAGCAGCCCATCTCGCCGGAGAGCGGTAACGACACTTTCGAGGTATGCGGAGCCACCCGGCAGGTGGCTGATTTGACGGATGGGGTATTCACCGCAGAGGGCGGTTAATGTCAAAAGAAGATAGGGCAGCGTATTTTGAGCTGGCAGCTGCCGGGGCTTTCGAGGCATAAACCGTGCTGCCTCCTTGTACGATATTTTACCGTAGGGCTTTATAGCTTGGGTAATTTTGCGGCTGGAGCGCCTTGAAAAAACGCAGTATTTTCAGCGCTTTCAGGGCGCTTTTTGTACCTTGGAAAATAAACGCCCATAAAAGGTCAAAAATCCGATATGCTTTTTACACCATTCTGGCGCTCTGCAAGCCAGGCCGGAAACTGCGTGCTGTCCATGAGAAAAAGCCGTGTGCAATCCTCTTCGCCCAGCTCCGTGGTGTTGTAGGCGTCGCACAGCAGCCCATTGTCATCCGTCAAGATGAAGGAGGCCGCAACATCCAGAAACTGCTTCAGTTCCAGATTGTCATAATCACGGATACGTCGCTCTGGCAGCTCCTGCGCATAGATATGGGAAAAGCAGACCACACAATGCTGAAATTGCGGCATAGTGTGGTGGGCGGCGTAATCGGAGAGCGCGGAGGTAAACGGATCCAACAGGAACTCCGTGCTTTGGCGCTGCCTGCGCTTTGGCAGAAGGCACGGGAGCTTGATCTCCAGAATGCCGTCATTTTCGCTGATCTCAATACCCTGCATGGTTTCAGCAGACCGCAGATATTCCTCTTTTTTGATGCTGGTAGTGGCATAGATCAGGTGGCGCAGCCGGCAGGTGATCCGCTCGGCCCGCAGCGCCGCATCCGTGGACAGCACCTCGTAGTTGTCGGGATAACGCTGGATATCCGTCGTGTTCATGGCATAGAGCGCATTGTTCAGCCGTTCGATCTCAGCCAGAATAGATGTAATTCTTTGTGATATGATGGCCCTGTTCAAGAAAAAACTCCTTATTCGATTTGATAATACTGCACTTCGCCGCCCGAAGAGACGGTACAGTAGCCGCTGGTGTTTGGTGTGTGGATCTCGGCGATCTGCTCCGGCTGCTCAATCAGAACGATGTATTTGGGCGGAACCTCTTTTACCGCGGAGAGCATTTGGTTGATAAGCTGCTCTTTACCCGGCTCCGCGTAAATGATCTCGTAAACTTCGCCATCCGCAAAAAAGATGATTTTGGCGGGATAGTCACTGACAGAATGATATTCTACCTGCTCCATAAAGTCGGTAAGAACCCAAACGGCCTTTGAAAGCCCGTGATCGATGCTCTCCTCCGCATCAGCGGGAATGCGGTAATACTCGCCGCGCTGCACAATGCGGCCCTGCTTTTGCAGGTAGGACAGCAGATTTCGGATTTTACTTTCCTTGTGCGGATAGAGCTTCAAAAGCTGCATCTCCGTCAGAGCGCGGTACATGGAAACATCCCGCAGGATGCCGGCGGCTTCCTGCCCATAGATATGTTCCCTCGTTTTCATTGAAACATCTCCTCGTTATGCGTATTGAAGCCGTATAATCGCCGTATTGCTGTTGGTTGTGGAGCGTTATACGTCTTAAATGCGTATTGTGTACGGATTAGCATGGATGCTGCTTTGGCGCAGCACGCTGAGCAAGCTCGGCCAGCTCCCGGCGATCCGTAGTGATCAATTCCTTTTCCATTTGACTGCATTTGATCTCCACGGCAATATTATTGTTGTTTGTGCTGATGAGAGCGCTGCCGCGTTCAAAGTGCGTAATTTCCATCAGCTCAGCTTCGGAAAGGTGCAGGACACCTTGGACACGCTGGGCTTCTTCCTCCTCCAGATTCAGCAGGATCTTCGTTTTGCTGTTGTTGATGATGCCCTTGCCATATTTACCGTCGTCCAGCGCAAAAAAGTCATTGAGGTCCTGTGTGGCGCAGACAAGGCTGCCGCCATAGCCGCGGATCGTCTTGGCAAGCTCCAGAACGGATTCGGCGGCCTGCCGGTTGCTGCTGGCGCCGATGAGCTGCCAGCACTCGTCCACGAAGATGGCTTTTTCCGCCGTGCGGTTCTCTTTGGCCTTGTCCCATACAAAGTCGAGAGCAACAAACATCCCCACCGTCAGCAGATCACCGGTCAGCTCAGAAATATCAAGGACGATGTACTTGTTGTCCAGCGCCACATTGGTTTGCTGATTGAAGGAGCGGGCAGAGCCGTTGACCAGCCGGTTCAGGATGTTTGCAAGGCGCTTTGTTTCCGGAGAGGCGGCGAGAATTTCATACAGGTCTCCCAGGATCGGCATTTCTTTATAGCACCCTGGATTTTTCGGCTGTTCCAGAGAAGCATTGTCATGTGTGATGCCCTTTGTCCCGTAGGTGCAGATCATAGCATCATCCAAAAGCTGCCGCTCCTCGTGAGACATATCCGGAATTAAGAGACTGAAAAATGTGTGCAGCCGCTGAATTTTGGCCGCCAGCAGAGATTTTTCCGCGCCGGGTCCATCCAGCAGATCGTCCACAGACTTATCTGCCTTGCGGATCTCCATGATATTGATGCAGTTCTGGGATGCCGGGGATATGGAAATGAACTGACCGCCGATATTGGAACAGGCCCGGTGAAACTCATGCCCTTTGAGCGGCGCGATGATAAAGACCTGAATTCCCTTGCGGCGCATACGCAGAGCCATCAGCTGAAGCGTAAAGGTTTTTCCGGCTCCGCTGGTTCCGAGAATGGCGATATTTGCGTTCTTGTAGACGCGGGAATCAAAGATGTCCACGATGATGAGAGAATTGTTGTGTTTATTGACGCCGAGAAGAATACCGTTGTCATCGCACATCTCATAGCTGGTGAAGGGATAACAGCTGGCGGCTCCCGTTGTCAGGACATTCCGCTTAGACCGCTCATAGAGCTGGCGCTCCAGAGAAACCAGAGGAAGAGAGGATAAAAAAGCCTGCTCCTGACAAAAGGAACAGGTCTGTACATCCATGTCCTGCGAAAGCAGGAGTTTTTTCATTTCCGCGACCTTCCATTCAAGGTCGTCCACGCTGCTGGCTGTGACGGTGATAAGCAGGTTCAGATAATAAAAATCCTCATTGTTGGAAAGGCCGTCTTTTAGAAAATAGCCGCTGCGGATCGCACCGTCGAGGTCGTCAAAATCCGTGTTGGTGTCGCTGGTTTCCTTGATTTTGCTGCGGTTGATACGGAGCTGCTGCCCCAGCTTTCTGACCATGCGGTCCTTTGGCTGCCGCACGAGAAAGACGTCCAGATCGATCCCGTCGCCGGCGTTGACCAAAAGGCTGAGCCAACCGGCGGGAACGCGCGCTTTATAACCATCTGATGGGACAAGAAGATAGGCATAATACAGCCCATCTACACAGAGGTAGTTTCCATGGGTAAGGTCGATGCTGTCAGGGGCATAGAATTCATTGACGGGAATTGCGTTGATGTCCCGTCCGGAGGCCATGTAGTCCGCCAGAACGGACTTCACCCGCTGGTAGAACGGCTCACTGCTGGCCCTGCGGCAAAGAATGTTATAAAGAATCTCCGCCGTGGCGTCGTCCTCGTTCTCAGGGGAAATGACCTCGTTGCCGCACTGCCGCAGATAATTTGCCGCCGTGCGTGCGGCTGTTTGCAGAGAAGCGATTGCATCCTCTTCCTCATGGCCGCGTTTGGTGCCGGGCAGCGGCTCATACTCGAAAATGAGGAAAAAGCGCCTTGTGATTGCCTCACGGGAGCCAAGCTGCCGAATGAGCTTCAGGTAGTCTTCCTGCAGGACACGGCAGCGCGGATCCTGCTCATGCTCCAGCTCCTTGCGGACGGTATCCAGATGCCGGTTAATGTCCGCACGCTTTGTCAATGCCTTGAATTGCACCTTGACCGGGGCAATTTTCAGATAGGAAATGAAGGAGTAAATGATGCTGCGCTGCTCTCTCGCGCTGCGCAGCAGGAAGTTGACGGGAACCACCTCTACAACCTTGACATAGCGGTGATTTCTTGTATAAATGACGCCGTGCTCAATCTTCTCGATAGGGATATAGTCCGCCAGGGCGTTGAGCGGCTGAACGGCTTCTTCCTCCTGCAAGAAGGTCTTGAACTGCGTCACGCTGCGCTGCTTCAGATCAACAGAAAATCGGCTGCGGCTTTTGGGGAGCGGAGGATCTTCTGCTTCGCAGTTGCTTTTCCGCTGCTGCGCCCAGCTGGGCAGCAGCGTTTTTCCATTTTTGCCGCCCTGTGTCCCATCGCGTGAAAGGATTCTGCGGTTGTGCAGAAAGCAAAAGAACAGGCGGATAAAAGCGGACAGACTCATGCCGGATACGCCAATCAAAGCGAGAAGCACCAGCGGGAGAGCCGTCAGGCATAAAATCACAACGCGGACGGTGAGGGAAAACGGAAGGTGCAAAACCGGCACACCGACCGCGAGGCCAAGGATGACCGCCTCAATCGTATTGCGGGTTTTCAAAAGCCCGCCGAAGAGTGTGCCGCCCTCCATAAAGTTGGGAGGGATCACATAAACCTCAAATTCTTCCGGTTTCATAGACAGCCTCCCTTACATCCGGTCTTTCCGCTTCGGCGGATCGGGCATCTTCTTGACGATCTCCTTATGATAGTCGATTTCGCCGTCCGGTGCGGTAAAGGGCTTCTTGATTACGGTATCAACGGCATACTGCTTGTACCATTGGACGCCATCGGCAGAGAAGACCTTCTGGTGTTCACCGTCCGGCGCGGCATATTGCCCGGTATGGTACATTCCAAAGGAAATGCCCTCCGGATGCTCCGGAGAATACTCTGTGCCGGTGATGCGCCCGCCGCCGATCTCAATGTTGGAATAGGATATTTGCGGCGCGGCGTCTCCCTGAGCGGTAATGCCCATGTAGGAGGATAACGCCTGTGACGCAAACTCTCCGGTGATGGAGCCGGTGGAGTGCAGGTCTCCGGCTGCGACCATACCTATCACATCGTTGGCAAAACGCCCGCCCTCCAGCATGGAGTTGGTAAAAATACGTCCGCCGAGGCCAACGGAATGCTGTGACTCCCTGCGGAGTGAGGAAACCGAGGTGGTTCGGGTACTGGAAGCGACTTGCTGATGGGTCACGCCCATCTGCGACTTTTGAGAAGCGCTTTCGCTGCGCGTCTGCTTTGCCTGATGAACAACGCTTGCTGCCTGCCGCTCGGCATTTACAGTACGCTCCGTGGCCTGATGCGCGGCGGGCATGGTGGAGGAAGATGCTTTCTGTGTCGTTTGCGTCGCAGTTCTTACGGCGTCATTGGTGATTTTCCGACTGACAACGCCTGCCAGACCACCTTGCAGAAAGCCGGAAGATCCGGATGCAGCGGCGCCTGCGCGGCTGGAGGC
>ERZ1504684.434-NODE-434-length-9827-cov-3.106222_pt1 | contig 9827 bp, 7 predicted proteins | sample MGYA00572427_ERZ1504684 | MGnify/ENA primary metagenome ERZ1504684 (study PRJEB39906, sample SAMEA3182106) | gut metagenome | biome: human; feature: gut; material: Stool; isolation source: human stools | place: Canada | collected 2013-02-26 ... | reverse complement strand
CGCTCCGCCATCACCGGACATCTGGTGCTGTCCACGCTGCACACCAACGACGCCGTATCCGCCATTCCCCGCCTGGTGGACATCGGCGTGGAGCCGTACCTCATCGCCAACGCCCTGCGCGGCGTCATCTCCCAGCGGCTGGTGCGGCGCATCTGTCCCCACTGCAAAAAGCCCTACCGCCCCTCCGATGAGGAGCTGTCGCTGCTGAAGCTGCCCGTCGATGCGGACATCACCTTCTACCGCGGCGAGGGCTGTCCCGAGTGCCGCCACACCGGCTTCCACGGACGCCGCGCGGTGTTCGAGATCCTGACCGTCAATGACAAGCTGCGCCGCCTCATCAGCCAGGGCGCCGACTATGACGCGCTGCTGAAGGCCGCGGCTGACACCGATTTTACGTCCATGCGGGACAACTGCCGCGCGCTGGTGCTCTCCGGCGAGACCACCGCTGCCGAGGCCGCCCGCGCCATCCACTCCACCATCGACTGAAGAGGAGCCTATGCTTTCACTGGATCAGCTCATTGAGAAGGCGCGCGCCATGCGGGCCTCCGACGTTCATATCGTCTGCGGCCTTCCGGCGAAGTGCCGTGTAGACGGAAACGTTACCGACCTCACCGGCGAGGTGCTCACCGCCGCCGACTGCGAGATGCTGGCCCGTGAGCTGGCCGGTGCGGAATACGAGACCATGGCGGACATCGGCGAGCTGGACATGGCCCGCTCGTTCCCCGACGGGGGACGCACCCGCGTCAATCTGTTCCGCCAGCAGGGCAGCGTCTCCGCCGCCATCCGTCTGCTGGCCGACCATATCCCCTCGCTGGACGAGCTGTCCCTGCCGCCTGTGGTGGCGGATTTCGCCTCCTACCGCAGCGGCATCGTGCTGGTCACGGGCGAGACGGGCTCCGGCAAGTCCACCACGCTGGCGGCCCTGCTGGACCGCATCAACCACACCAGAAACGCCCACATCATCACGCTGGAGGACCCCATCGAGTACGTCTACGTGCCGGATCGCTGCATCGTGAACCAGCGGGAGATCGGCGCGGACACCCGCTCCTATGCCGATGGCCTGCGGGCCATCCTCCGCGAGGACCCCGATGTTATCCTCATCGGCGAGATGCGGGACCTGAACACCATCGAGACGGCGCTGACCGCCGCGGAAACAGGCCATCTGGTGTTCGCCACCCTGCACACCAACTCCGCTGCCGACGCGGTGGACCGCATGGTCAATGTGTTCCCCGCCGCCCAGCAGCAGCAGATACGTCTTCAGCTGTCCACTACCCTGCGGGCCGTCCTGTCCCAGCAGCTGCTGCCCCGGCGGGCCAGCAGCGGGCGCGTCGCCGCCTGCGAGATCATGGTCGTGACGGACGCCATCCGCAACCTCATCCGTGAGGGAAAGACCCCCCAGATCGAGAGCTTCATCACCCTGAGCGGGCGGAACGGCAGCATCACTATGGACCAGGCCCTGCGCCAGCTGGTACAGCAGGGCACCGTGGCCTTCGACACCGCCGTGGCCTACGCCCGGGACCGTGAGGCGTTCCAGAGCGCCCGCAGCTTCTGACCCTACCCCCCCTTCCGACACACAAAGCGAGGTGAACTTCCTTGACCACCTATAAGTACAAAGGCGTGTCCCCCGACGGCGCCAGGGTATCCGGCGTCATCAAGGCCTACGATGAGTTTGAGGCCGTGTCCCAGCTGCGGGAGACGTGCTCTGTGGTCACGAAGATCGAGGCCGTGCCGGAGCAGAAGGAGGGCGGTGTCAGCTTCGGCTCCCACCGCATCAAGGACAAGGAGCTGGCCATCCTCTGCTCCCAGTTCGCCATCATCCTGACCTCCGGGCTGCCCATCGACCGGTGCGTGGAGATGGTGGCGGCCCAGGCCCGCAGCCGCGAGATCCAGCGGGTGCTGGAGCACGTGGCCGAGGATGTCAGCGGCGGATACAGTCTGGCCCAGAGCTTTACCAATGCCGGCACCGCTTTCCCCGTCACGTTTATCGAGACCATTCGGGCCGGTGAGCAGTCCGGCACGCTGGAGCTGTGCTTCGACCGGCTCCACAAATACTATGACAAATCCGCCAAGACCCACGCCAAGCTGGTCAGCACCCTGACGTACCCCGTGCTGGTGCTGATCGTGGCGGCCATTGTGTTCATGGTCATTATGCTGTTCGCGGTGCCCATGTTCACCTCCGCCTTTGCCGAGCTGGGCAGCGACCTGCCGCCCATCACCAGGGGGCTTATCGCCGTTTCCAACTTCTTCCTGCACTACTGGTGGGTGTTCGTGCTCATGATTCTGGCGTTCTGCATCGTGAGGCTGCTGCTGCGCCGCAGCGACCGGGGGCGAATGTTTTTGGCGGCAGGCAAGCTGAAGCGCTCCCCGCTGAAGCGGCTGCACCAGATAAACGCCTCCGCCCAGTTCGCCTCCACCATGGCCACCATGCTGGCCGCCGGTCTGCCTGTCACCCGTAGTCTGGAGGTGACGGCGGGCGTCATCAACAACTACCTGTTTTCCGACTCCGTCCGCCGTGTGCGGCAGGGCGTGGAGCAGGGCCGCGATCTGGCGGGCTGCATGGCCGCCGATCCCACGTTTCCCCGTCTGCTGACGGAAATGACCGGCGTGGGCGAACGCTCCGGCAACATGGAGCAGACCCTCACCGTCATCGGCGACTACTTCGACAACGAGGTCAGCGTCACCACCCAGCGGCTGCTGTCGTTGATGGAGCCGGTCATCACCATCGCGCTGGCGGTCATCACCGTCATTCTGCTGCTGGCCGTCTACCTGCCTATGTTCACCATGTACGGCAGCATCGCCTAAGTTCGTTGTATCCCGCCTTCCCTCAACCCTAAACAGGCGGCTACATAAATAAATTATTATATAGAAAGAGGAAAAAAGACATGATTTCCAAGCTGCTTAAGAAGAATGAAAAGGGCTTTACCCTGATGGAGATGCTGATCGTTGTGGCCATCATCGCCGTGCTGATCGCCATCGCCATCCCCACCTTCACCGCTTCCCTGAACAAGGCCAAGGTCGCCACCGATGAGGCCAACATCCGCGCCGGTTACGCCTCCGCCATGGCCGAGCTGATCGCCGGTGATACCGACGTTGCTGACGGCGCCACCCTGTACCTGCAGAAGGACGGCTCCGTGGCCGCCACCACCGACAACGCCTACACCTGCCAGGGCAAGCCCGGCGCCGCTGTTGAGATCGCCGGTCAGTCCGTCGCCGCTTGGGATAAGGGCCACAAGGTCGTCTACACCTTCGACGCCGCTGCCAACCACTTTGCCATCTCCACTGCTGCGGAGTAATTTTCGGGCCGAAGTACTTACAACCCATGCACACATACATTACTCTGCACCACAGGAGCCGGAGGGTTGCGGCTCCTGTGGTACGGGTATCCAGAAGGAGACTGCCATGCTGTATCTGACCCCTGCCTTCACCGTCTACTGCTGCTTTGTAGCGGCGCTGCTGGGCGCGTGCATGGGCAGCTTCCTCAACTGCATGGCATGGCGCGTGGTACACGGGGAATCCGTGCTCCGCGGCCGCTCCCACTGCGATGTGTGCGGGCATGTGCTGACGGCGGGGGATCTCATCCCTGTGGTCAGCTATCTTGTTCACAGGGGCCGCTGCCGCTGGTGCGGCGCGAAGCTGTCGGCCCGCCATGTGTGGGGCGAGGCTGCCGCGGCGGTGACGTTCACGGCCCTGCTCCTGCGCTATGATATTTCGCTCCAGATGCTTGAAGCGCTGCTGCTGGCCTGCGTGCTGCTGGCCTGCGCGTTCGCGGATCTGGAGGGGTATATCATCCCCGACCGCTTTGTGGCGGCGGGGGCCATCCTGCGCATCCCGTTTTTCTTCCTGCTGCCTGACCCGAAGGGGCAGGCGCTGGACGCCCTGCTGGGGAGTCTCGCCGTGGGCGGCGGGCTGCTGATCGTGGTGCTGCTGTACGAAAAACTGCGCAAAACCGATGCCATGGGCGGCGGCGACATCAAGCTGTTGTGCCTCACCGGTCTGTATCTGGGCTGGATGAAGAACCTGCTGTGTCTGCTGCTGGCCTGTGTGCTGGGCATTGTATTTGCCCTGGTCACCCTGAAGCGCCGCGGCACGGAGGGGGACGCACGGCTCATCCCCTGGGGGCCCTCCATCTCGGCCGCCGCCATTCTGACGCTTCTGTGGGGCGACGCCATCACCGCCGCCTATCTGAGTCTGTTCTGAAAGTGAGGTATTGCCTATGACCGGAAATATCGTCTCTTTTGATATCGGTTCCGCCCAGATCAAGCTGGTCTGGTGCGCCAGAGGCGTCTGCAAGGCCGCTGTCTCCGCGCCGGTGCCCGATGGGCTGGTGCGGGGCGGCACCATCGTGTCTATGGACGCCATGGCCGATCTCCTGCGCCAGCTGGCCAAGGAAAATAACCTGCCACGCAGCGCGCAGGCCGCAGTGATCCTGCCGGCCCCGCTGGTATTCACCCGCATCACCGAGCTGCCCCCCATGACCGAAGGCCAGCTGACGTATAACCTGCCCTTCGAGTTCAAGGACTACCTGACCCAGGAGAAGAGCCGCTACTACTTTGACTACGCCGTGCAGGAGCTGGTCCGCGGCGAGGACGACAGCGTCACCCGGATGAAGCTGTTCGCCTGCGCCACCCTGAAAACCACCATTGAGGACTACCGCAGCATGATGAACCGCGCGGGCTTCAAGCTGAAGCTGGCCCTGCCGGAGGAGGCGGCCTACGCCGCGCTGCTCACCGACTGCATCCGCCGCACCCAGCCGGAGAGCCGGGACTACTGTCTGGTGGACGCCGGTATCCGTATGTTCATCCTGCGGGACGACCGGTTCATCACCCGCCGCACCATCGATCTGGGCATGCTGGACCTCATCCGCTCCATCTCCGAGCGGCAGGGCGTGGATGAACACATCGCCCTGACCCACATGCTGTCCAATTACGAGGGGGCCATGACGGACCCTGCCAGCATGGACCTGTACCACCGGATGGCGGCGGAGATCACCAAGGCCGTCAACTTCTATAACTACAACAACCGGCAGCAGGCGCTGCGCCGCGTGTACCTGTGCGGCGGCGGCGCGGCGGTGGGCCACATCGGCGACGCCATCCGCGAGGTGGCGGATCTGGAGGTACTGCCCGCAGCGGACCTGATGCCGGACACCGGCTCGGACGCCCCGTGGCTCTACACCAGAGCTCTGGGCTGCGCCCTGCAAGCGTAAGGAGGCCGCACTGCTATGAAAAAAGACAACAGCGCAAAGGGCCTACCCGTCAAGGCGTCCAAATATCCCACCAAGCGCACCGTGAATCTGGCCCAGCGGGAGTCCCACTCCCGCAGCACCCTGACGCTGACGCTGGGGCTGGTACTCATCGTGGTGCTGAGCTTCTGCGTGGCCAATTTCGGCGTACTGCGCCAGCTGGACCGTCAGCGGGCGGCAGAGGATGCCTACAACACCGTGCATTCCCAGTACACCCAGATGCAGCAGGCACTGGCGGACTACGACGACGTGGAGCTGCAGTACCGCACCTACTCCCGCACGTGGATGCAGGAGGAGGACTCCCCGTTCTACATCCCCGTGGACCGGCTGGAGGTGCTGGACCTGCTGGAGGGGTATCTGATGCCCTACGGCACGGTGAAAACCGTGCTGGTGGAGGACGATGTGGCCATCATCACCATGTCCGGCATGGATCTGGAGCAGATCTCCGCCATGTTCCAGCGTGTGCAGCAGCAGCCCATCGTCAAGAGCGCATCGCTGACCATCGCCGCTACGCCCCGGCTGTCCCGTACCGATCTGCTGGATTTCTCCGTGACCATTACGCTCCAGCCCGCGGATAAGGAGGCTGCCGCATGAGACATGTTTTTACCACCCGCGAAAAGGTCCTGCTGGTGATTTTGGCCGTGCTGGTCATCGCCGTGGGCTACTGGAAGCTGATCCTCACCCCCATCAACGACTCCATCGCCGGCCTCAACGCCCAGACCGCCTCGGAACAGGATGCCATCCTGACCAACAGCGCCAGGTTGTCCCGTATGCGCCAGATGCAGCAGGAGCTGGAGACGCTGCTGGCCGATCCCGACGCCAAGCCGCTGCCGGATTATGACAACTCCGAGCGACTGCTGGTGGAGCTGAACACCATCCTGTCCGGCACGGTGGACTACACCCTGAGCTTCGGGGACACCTACCTGCTGGAGGACGGCGGCAGCATCATCTGCCGTCCCATCTCGCTGGAATATCCCTGCGGCTCCTACACCGCCGCAAGGGCTGTGATGGACGCGCTCCACGGCAGCAATTATGTCAACCTCATCTCTGACGTGACCCTGGACCTGGACGCCCAGCACGGCACCAAGGTGAACCTCACCATCACTTATTTCGAACTGCAAAGCACCGGCAGCGCATCCTGACACCCTGCGCTGCCGCGCGGCTTTTCACCGGCTTGTTTTATCAGGACTTGTTTTACAGGAGCAGAGCATGACCCGTCTTACCTGTCATCACAACAAAACAATGCGGAGCAAAACGGCAAGCGCCGGCTTCACAATGGTCGAGCTGCTGGCTGTGGTCGGCATTCTGGCCATTGTGGGCCTTATTGCCGTTTTTTCTCTTGGCCGCCTGCGCCTTGACCTGCGCCAGCGGGAGCTGGACAGTAAAGCGGAGCTCCTGTACACCGCCGCTCAGAAGCAGATGGCGGAGCTCCATGCCGCCGGCTGGGAGGACTGGTACCAGCCCGGCACCGACGGTGTGGTGACCATGCCCTTCCCGCCCTCCGACGCGGACGAGGAATCCCAGAAAACCTCGTTCTGCTACGTGCTGGCCAACACCGCCGCAGAAAAGGAGACTACGGCGGCGGCCGCCATCCTGCCCATGTCCGCCGTGGACGCGGAGCTGTGGGACGGCTGCTGGTACATCGAGTACGCACCGGACAGCGGCAGCGTCTACGCCGTGTTTTACAGCGCCTCTCCCCTGCCGGAGCCCAATACGCTGGATGACTACCGCAGCTATCAGTACCGCCGCCGCATGGGCGCGAAAGTGGGCTACTACGGCGGCGATATCACCCAAGCCCAGCAGACCGGCACGCTCCAGCCCTCCCTGACCATCGAGAATGCGGAGAAGCTCACCGCCACGTTCTACTGCAACCGGCCCACGGAGCAGCCTATCACCCTGACCATCCAGCTGTCCGACGGCATCAGCACCTACACGAAAAAGCTGGTCCAGAGCCAGCTGTACCAGCAGGGCAGCCGCCTGTACCGCTATACCTGGGTGCTGGATGATCTGACCCGCGACAGCACGCGGTTCTATGCCCAGACCGGCGGCAAGCTGCTGTGCGGCGTACCCATCACCGTGACGCTCACCGCCAGCAGCGACGATCCGCTGGTGGATCAGGTGTCCGTCTCCGCCGTGACCAACGGCCTGTTCGATGACCGCACGGACTATGGCACCGACAGCGCCACCGCCCTCATCTCCTGCGGCCGCCACCTGCAGAATCTGGACGCCGCCTCCCATGCGGCATCCACCATCACCTCCGCCGTGCAGATCAGCGACATCTCCTTTACGGACGATACCACCGATGATAAGGACTGGTACTCCTGCTATGGGCCGTCCTTCACGCCGATCACCAATCAGAATCTCACCCGGTACACCGGCCTTTCCCAGTTAGAGGACAGCACTGCCGTGCAGTCCTCCATCTATGGGCTCACCGTGTCCTCTGCCAGCACAGCGGACGTGGGACTGTTCTCCAGCTTCGCCGGAAGCATCGACCATGTGACCCTCACCGGCGTCAAGGCCACTGCCGCCGCCGGTGCCGCAGGCGCGCTCATTGGCCGCGCCAGCGGGGCCGTCACCATCAGCGACTGCGCCGTGTACCTCAACGCACGGCGGGGCGATCTCGCCGGTATGACCGCCGAGGACGCCGCCGGTGTGCCCGCCCGCATCGCCGGCGGGCAGGCAGGCGGTCTGGTGGGTGTGTCCGGTCAGGAGCTCACCATCCGCGGCAGCTTCGCCGCCACCACCGTCAGCGGCAGCGCCAATGCCGGCGGACTGGTGGGCTATGCAGGCGCTCATGTCTCCGTCAGCGGCTCCTACGCCGACTGCTACCTCACCGCGCCCGTCACCGGCGGATTGGTGGGCGGCGCGGCTCAGGGGGCTTATACCACCCTGACCAATTGCTACGCCGTGGGCTATCAGACTGCCGGGACCCGCGCTGCCGGTCTGGTCAACGGCACGCTGGACCGCGCCGAGGCCACGTACAGCGCCTGCGCCTTCTACGGCGACGCACAGGACATCTATACCACCGCCGTGGGGCTGGCCGGAAGCGCCGCCACGGCCATCGATCACGTATTCTATCTGCGGGGCAACCTGTCCGACAACTACACGGCGCTGGAGGGCACCGACGGCCGCACCTACGACCAGCTGTGCAGCGATGCATTCCGCGCCGACATCAACCGGCTGTACGGCGTGTTTACCGCGCCCTCCGGCAGCGACAGCCATCCCTACAACCTGCTGAATCAGGGCCTGAGCACCTACTCCTACCCCCGGCTGACAGCGCTGGAGCACTACGGTGACTGGCAGGCCCAGTTTGAGTCCGACGCGCTGGTGTACTACGAGGTATACAGCGACGGCACCTACGGCTTCTTCGGCGGCAATGTGGACAGCCTGTCCGAGACAAAGACCATCGTGGGCGACGGCTACGCCGTGGCCCTGTCCCAGCAGCCTGCCGCAGGCTGGAGCCTTACCGTCTCCTGCGGTACGTCCAGCATCACCCTGACCTCCGCCAGCACGCGGCACACCGCCTACTACAACGGTGAGGCCTATTATCTGTTCCCTGTGACGTTCCCCGCCGCCGTGACGGCCCCCTCCGGCACCCACGCCGCCTTCCGGCAGGAGGTGACAGTGGGCAGCCGCACCTACTACTTCAACCCCTACTTCGCCAAGAGCGTCACCACCGGCACCGGTACGCCCGATACCATCCATCTCCGCACCGCACGCCATCTCTACGCTCTGAGCCTGTACTACACCAACTACGCCGCCGATACCGGCTCCAGCACCTATCTGCAGGAGCGGGACATCGACTATGCCACCTATGACTGGTCCGGCTACACGGCCTACACCAGTGTCCGGCAGCAGGCGCCCATCGACAGTGCCAACGGCTTCGCGGCCCAGTACGACGGCGACGGCCACACCATTACCGGCGTGTCCTTCGTGTCCGACAGCCGCGGCAGCATCGGTATGTTCGCCACCGTAGCCCGCAGCGGCCAGGTACGCAATACCGTGCTGATGGCCAGCGGCAGCGAGGCCGTGCGGGTGTACGGTCAGCTGAACGGCAGCACCGTCCGCACCTATGCAGGCGTGCTGGCCGGGCGGAACTACGGCATTATCGCCAACTGCGCCGCCTCCGGCTACGGCTTCGTGGGCTCCTCCGGCAGCCGCGACTACGGCCTGGTAGCCTACAATTACAGCACACTCTATATCGGCGGGCTGGTGGGCGGCAACTTCGCCAGCGGCTCGTCCCGCAACGGCTCGCTGGGCATCTTCTCCAGCGAGGCCAACTGCCCCTCCGTCATTGTCTCGGCCTACAACGCCTCGGTCTATGCCGGCGGACTGGCCGGTGTCAACAGCGGCGCCATCCAGTCCTCCTACGCGCTGGGATCCCTGTTCGCCAAGGACGTCCGCAGCAGCACCGTGTGGCTGAGCGGCTTCGCCGGAAGCAACAACGGCGGCAGTCTGCGCTACTGTTACACCGCCACGGCTCTGACCGCCGCCGGTGAGGCGGAGGTCTACGGCCTGACCCGTATCGGCGGCGGCGCGCTGGAGTGCTGCTACCTCAACGGCGGCACCTACTCCTACGGCGGGCACC
>ERZ1504684.408-NODE-408-length-10244-cov-2.549416_pt1 | contig 10244 bp, 5 predicted proteins | sample MGYA00572427_ERZ1504684 | MGnify/ENA primary metagenome ERZ1504684 (study PRJEB39906, sample SAMEA3182106) | gut metagenome | biome: human; feature: gut; material: Stool; isolation source: human stools | place: Canada | collected 2013-02-26 ... | reverse complement strand
GAACGAAGAGAAAATCAACGCCCGCGATATGGTCAAAAACCTTATCATCGGTATCATTATCATCTTCGTCGTAGCGATGGGCGCACCGCTTCTCATCAACGGTCTTTCCGCTTGGGTGGGCGCATAATCGGCACGTAGCCGTAACAAAAACGGGGGCGGCAGATTTTTTGCCGCCCTGATTTTTATAAAAAAAGCGAGGGTAAAGAATGAATTTAGAAAACAACAAAAATAAAACAACGCCCCTCGTCCTTGTAATACTGCTCGTATTATTTGCTTTCGTATTCGGTGGAGGGACTGTTGTTGCAAATGCGGAAGCAGTTGCGGAAACTACATCGGTACAGGAAGTTATCGACAACAGCATATTTGTAACGTTCAGAAAAGGGGATAACGAAAGCCGAGGGAAATACATGGTGGCTTGCTATTTTGTGCCTATGGAATACTACGATTCGAGTTATACATACGGAGCCGTGATTTTTCCCAAAGACTACGGTATCAAGCACGGATTAGTAAGCGATTATCTGCGCGTTGCAGAAGAAAACGGCGTCGTGGTAATCAATATAGTAGCGACAAAAGGCATTACCGAGCCGAACGGATACGGTTTTAATTTCGGGATTACGAATATTTACGAGTCGAACTTATCACGCACGTTTACCTTTATATTTTATGCAAAGGACGCAGACGGAAATATAGCGTATGCAGTCCCGCAGTTTGCGGATTACAACAGTTTACAAGCAGGAGAGATGACAACGGAAGAATTGATCCAAAAAGCAGAACAAGCCAATGACGTGCAAAGCAGTTTTCGTTCAATCGTTCTGAAACTCCAAGAACTTATAGATTCGGTTTGGATATACGTCGTAATAGCGTTTTCTTCCGTTGTCGCAGTATGGGGCGCATATATAGGAATCAGAGTAACCGTTGCAAAGAAGAACGAAGAAAAGATCAATGCAAGAGGTATGGTAAAGCAACTTGCGGCAGGCATAATCGTTATGTTTGTTTTGGCAATGGGAACTCCGCTTGTGATAAACGGACTCTCGCATTGGGTAACTTGGTAGGAGGAGCAAAATGCTTATATTTTTTCAGGAATTATGCTTGCTTCTTTTTCTGTGGCTGTTAAAACTCGTTGACGGACTGATGGAGATTTTCTCTGCGATTGCAGGCGTTACTGACGTAACATATCGCGGCGAGAGAGTGAATATCATCGAATTTCTCGCAGGCGACAATACGGTAAACACGATTTTTTGGTGCATATTCATTTTGGCGATAGGGTTGACTTGCATCTTCACGATTGCCGCGCTTATCAAGAATATGATAACGAGCCAAAGAAACGTATCGACGATCGTCGGGAAATTCTTTCTCGCTCTGCTCGGCACAATGGCAATGCTCGCCGTTGTGTTCCTGATTATTCTGATTTCCAATTCGCTTTTGGTTCTCGTGTCCGAGATATTCCAAATCGGCAACACGACGAAATTATCGAGCGCGCTGTTCAACGCTTGCGCGGGAGAGTGGATCAACGGCTACTCGGTATCGGAGTTTGATATATCACGGCTCGGAGTGAGAGAGATTTTCGGGGGCTACACGACAGGTTTCGTATTTCCTGACGAATGGCGTTACAACGGTATGGTAAATCCCGACGCGTTCTTGTATCTGCCGTCGCTGATAGCGGGTATCGCGCTTGCGATTTCTCTTATCGTGGCGATATTGAACCTTGCAAAGCGCGTGTACGAAATTATCTTTATGTACTTTGTAATGCCGCTTTCGATGTCAACGCTTTCGCTTGACGACGGCGCGAGGTTCAAGGTTTGGAGAGAAACGTTCATTACGAAAATCGTCCTTGCCTACGGCACGGTGTTCTCGGTCAATATCTTCGTTTTGCTTTTGCCGATGATAACCAAAATGCACATCGACGGAGTGAGCGGATTCGGCAATTCGATGTTCCTTATCTTTATGATAGTCGGCGGGGCAATGGTTATTCCGGCAGGGCAAGCGCTGTTTTGTAAACTGTTCGGACAGGCGGACGATATGCACGCAGGCGGCAACTTCTTACGCTCGGCGTTTTACGGTTCGCGTATGGTCGGAGCGGCAACGTTCGGCTTGGCTCATAAAATCATTCACGGCGGCGCGAGTGTCGGAAAAGCAATCTCGAATCACAGAAAAAACAAAGCAGACAGTAGTGGCGGTGGGGAGGACAATTCGGACAAATATTCCGAAGATAAAACTTCTGCCGAAACAACGGAAGGATCGGAAAGTAGCGGAGGTGAAAGCACAGAATGAGAATAATTCCGAAGAAAATCAAAGTAAAAAACACGGTATGGAAATGCTATTCGATGGCGGACGTAATCGTTGCGCTCGTCGTGCTTGCAATCATCTTCGTGGCAATCACGTCGGGAAGTTATGCGTTTGCGGTCATTATGGGGCTGATAGCCGTCGTAATGTTTATGCCTACGCAGGACGGCATCTTCTATTCGTGTATTTTGGAGAACATAAAATTCCTGTTTGCAAAAAAGGTCTATACCGAAAATGCAAGCAAGGCAAAAGAACGGGTTGACGCGATTATCGACCTGAAAGACATAAAAGAAAACGGACTGATCGAATACGGGGGCGGTTATTTCGGCAGAGTCGTTAAAGTGGGACAAAAGAACTTCGGCATCGAGGACGTCGAACAGCAGAATATCGACATAGGGTATCTTGCAAACGCCCTGAAAATGCTTGACGGAACGCAAATAGCGGACGTCGTAAAGATTGACCGTCCCGTAAATCTTGACTGTTTCGCGCAGGACTTGTTCGCGCGGCTCGGCAGTATTAAGGAGAGCGTGGACGAGAACGGCGTGAAAGAAATAAAGGAGAATATTTTACAGGAGCGCATCGACCGTATCGACAAGATGAATAACATCCGCAAGCAGTATCTTTCGGATTATTACATAGTGGTGTACGGCAAGAACGAACTTGACCTTGAAAACACGACGATAAACGTGGCAAGCGAGATAAACAAATGCGGCTTGAATACCAAACTTCTCGGAAAACGGGAAACGGCGGTGTTCCTTAAATACAGCTTCTCCCGTAACTTTGACGAAAGGGAGATAAAGGAAGTCGCGGACGGCGACCTGATCGCTTGGGTGAAACCGAAAAAAGTGGAGTTTAAGGCGAACTCGTATACGGTGGACGGAACGCAAGCGGCGGTGTTCGCCATAGCGGATTATCCTTTGCGCGTAAAAAATGCTTGGGGCGCAGATTTGTATAATATTCCGAATACGAAAGTCGTTCTGCACGTTAAGCCCGTTGATAAGTTTAAGGCAATCAAACGTATCGACAAGTGTATCGGGGAAATGGAAACCAAACAGATTATGTCCGAAAAAGCGAGCGAAGCGAACAGCGCGGAAACCCACAGGGAAACGATGCACGCGCTTCTCGATAGTCTGCAAACGGAAAACGAATCGCTTTTGGACGTTACGCTGACCATTACGGCGTACAACTATCTTGACGACGAGAATTACAAGAAATCGGTGCGCAGAAATATTATGACGGGCAATTTCAAGCCGTCTAATCTTTACGGTTTACAGATAGAAGGGTTCAAATCGTCGGCAATCTCTCCCGTTTCCACCTTAAAAACATACGAGCGCGGCATCAACAGCTCCAGCTTGGCGGCGGTATTTCCGTTCGTGAGAACGTTCGTTATGGACGAGGGCGGCATTATGCTCGGAGAGAACAAAGCCAACGGCTATCCGTTCATCTTCAATATGTGGAAACGCGGCAATCTGTATCAGAACTCAAACGGTATGATTATCGGTAAGTCCGGTTCGGGCAAATCGTTCTTCTTAAAGTCGCTCATCGCAAACGAATGGGCGAACGATACGAGGGTAATCATTCTCGATCCCGAAGCCGAGTACCTGACCTTGACAAAAAATCTGTCGGGTAATCTGATAGACGTGGGCAACGCGAAAGAAGGCAGAATCAATCCTTTCCATATCTATAAGATACTGACGGAGGACGGAACGCCCGCCGAGCCTGCGGTTACGTTCAATACGCACCTGAAAATGCTTGAAAGTTTCTTCAAAATCGTGCTTGTGGGCGCGAGCGCGGACGTTATCGAACTCATCAATAATCTCGTCGTGGAAGCATATGAGAGAAAAGGCATCACCGAAACGACCGACTGCACGAACTTCAAAGCAGAGGACTTTCCTTTGTTTTCCGACTTGCTTGCAGTATTGCAGGAGAAGAACAAAGAGGAAATGGACAACCTGACCTTGCGCGATATGCGCACGGCGGAACTGTACTTGCAGAAATTCGTAAACGGCAGATATTCGGACATCTGGAACGCGCCGTCCACGCTCGAAGTCAATGCAAACCTTATCGACTTCAATTTTCAGTCGCTTTTTGCGAATAAGAACAATACGGTGGCGAACGCGCAGATGTTGCTTGTTTTCCGTTTCATCGAACAGGAAGTCATCAATGCGAGAGAAGCGAACAAGAGCGGAAGAAACTTGCGGACGCTCATTATCGCCGACGAAGCACACCTTTTCATCGACGCGAAATTTCCGATTGCTTTGGACTTTTTCTTTTCGATGAGTAAGCGCATCAGAAAATATAACGGCGGATTTATTCCCGCCACGCAAAACATTGCGGACTGGAACGCAAACGAGGAACTCAGGAGCAAGACGAGCGCCATTCTTAAAAACTCGCAGTACACGTTTATTTTCAAATTAAGCGCGCCCGACATGAAAGACGTTTTGGACGTTTACAAGGCGGGCGACAGCTTCAACGGCGACGAGCAGAGAATGATAATATCGGCGGTTACGGGACAGGTGTTCTTTGTCGGTTCTACGGAACTTCGTACCTGCGTGAAAATCACGACGGGAGAATATATCAAGAGCCTGTTTGAGGAGAAAACGGGCGAAAATTATCAAAAAGGGGAGGTTAAATAAGTGGTAAAAACCAAACAGAAAGGCATAGCAAAGTGGCTGTGTCTTGCCGTATTCGCACTCTGTATCAGTCTGTGCTTGGCAATGGCGACGACAAACACGGCGTATGCGGCGACAACGCCGAAATATACCTTGGCGTATGACTATACGCACTATTACAACTATAACACGTCTAAATCGGCTGACGGTTCGGGAACGGGCGTTTTATCCGCAAGCGTAAAGGGCGACAACGGAAGTATGACGACCGTAAAATTCTATATTTACGGTTCTTCCACTTCGGGTACGGCGAATCTTACCAAAGGCGGAGCGATAGCAAGCAACTCGCTCACAATTACGCTTGACGCGTCGATACAAGGTTATTCGATGAGCGTAACCAACAGTTCGGGAACGACCGTAGGTTCTCAGTCGGGGAAAAATTATTCGCTGTCGAATTTGTCGGACGGTACATATAATTTTACCTGTTCTTTGAGGGGTGCAGGATGGAATCCGAACGCACGAGCATACGCTTGGTACAGTATGGACGTTTCGTCCTCATTCGTCGTAGATACTACGGCTCCGACCATCAACGGCGCATCGACTTCTTCAACCGGGAAATACACAAGCACTTCCACATATATTTCCGTTTCCGATTCAGGGAGCGGTGCGGAAGCGCTTTATATGAAAGCGCCGGGCAGCAGTTACTATTCAAACGTAGGTACTTCCACAACGGTTTCATCGACCGCAACAAACGGGTTGTACTATTTCTACGCCAAGGATAAGGCGGGAAATACTTCAAGTACATATTATTTGTATCTCGACACGTCAAAGCCCACGGGAACAATAAAGAACAGCAGCGGCACGGTAATATCGGGTTACACAAACGGCGCGTTTTCCTATACTGCAACGGATACGGGGAGCGGAGTGAGCTACCTGCAATATAAAAAACCGGGCAGTTCTTCGTGGTTGTCCTATACTTCGGGTACAACGATTGCTTCAACCGCAACGAACGGACAGTATCAGTTCAGGGCGGTAGATAAGGCGGGGAACGTTTCGGATACGCAAACGATCTACCTTGATTCCGCCGCGCCTACGGGAACGATAAAAAACAGTAGCGGTACGGCAATATCGGGTTACACGGGCGGTGCGTTTTCCTATACGGCAACGGATACGGGGAGCGGAGTGAGTTACCTGCAATATAAAACGCCGGGCAGTTCTTCGTGGACGACTTATTCTTCGGGTACGACCATTTCCGCAAGCGCGACGAACGGTTTGTATCAGTTCAGAGCTGTGGACAATGCGGGAAACACTTCTGCGGTGAGTTCAATTTATCTCGATACGGCGATTCCGACGGGAAAAATTACCGACAGTAACGGAACGACGGTTACGACTACGACCAATAAAGCGTTCAAATATACGGCAAGCGACGGGTTGAGCGGAATCGCTTATATGCAGTACAAGAAGCCGAACAGTACGGTATGGGAAACTTATGCCGCAGGTACGCTGATTCAGACCACGGATACAAACGGTATTTACCGTTTTCGTGCGTTTGATAATGCGGGAAACGAATCCGAAACGGTTATGATTTGTCTTGATACCGTAAAACCGACGGGAACGCTATACGGAGGAACTTCGACGGTCGCAAGCGGCGGAAAAACCAATGCGAACTACGTTAAGTTTGTGCCGAGCGATTCGATGTCGGGAATCAAAAGCATTTACGTTCAAACCCCTTCATCGTCGGGCTACGAATCCTACACGAGCGGAAGCCAGCTCGCAGAAGAAGGCACGTACAGTTTCTATTGTACGGACGCTGCGGGGAACTTCTCGATGATTTACACGGTTATTCTCGACAAGTCCGCGCCGATTCTCGGGTGCTTGCAGACGGAGTTTTATTCGACTTACGGACTCGGCTTTACCGTATCGGCAAGCGATGACAGCGGAAGCGTAAAGCTGTATTACAAAACGCCGTCAAGCAGCAGTTACGTACTTGCCGGAACGTCGTCCTATTCGACGACGCTTGAAAGCGAAAACGGAAAGTATTATTTCTACGCCGTTGATGATTTGGGAAACAGAAGCCAAACCTATTGGATTGACCTTCAAATCGTGTATCCCGATCCGACGATAGAACATTCGGGAACGGACAATTCCGTTTGTATCACTTGGACGAACGGCAACACGGCAACGCTGAACGGAGATGATTATACCAAAGGAACTTGGATCAAGACGGAAGGCAGTTATACCGTAACGGTAACGAACGAATACGGACTGTCCACGACAAAGACGTTTTCTATTACACACAATTATGTAATCGTTCAGATTGTAGAGCCGACCTGCACGACAAAGGGCTATTCGGTTTTTAAGTGTACGAGTTGCGGCGATGAGTACGAGGGGAACGTAAAACTTGCGTTCGGACATAACTACGACGTCGAAACGATAGAGGCAACCTGTACGACTTACGGTTGTATCAAGCATACCTGCCTGAATTGCGGCGATACTTACGAAACGGACGTTCGGACGGCGCTCGGTCATAAATATACCGAAACGGCAAAAGAGGCGACCTGTACGGAGGACGGAGGACAGCTTCATACCTGTACCGTTTGCGGATACGAATATCTGACCGATACGGTAAAAGCGACAGGTCACGATTATGCTACAAGAGTCGTGAGAGAACCGCATTGCGAAACGGCGGGAGAACGAATTTTCCATTGCGAGAAGTGCGGCGACGAATACTATACGGAGATCCCGGCTACGGGGCATAACTTTGAACTTACGGAATCGTCCGTTGTAGACGGGGAAAACATTCGTACTTACGTCTGCACGAATTGCGGAGCGGTTACCAAGCAGAATATGGGCGAACAGTACGAAAAGGTATCTTCCTATGTGGAGTATCTGTTTGAACAGTATCAGCCTTATATGTGGTGGGTGCTTTTGGCGACCGCGGGCGTTTGGAGCGTCGTGATGGGCGTATTCTTCGGTATTGCGGCAAAGAACGAGGACAAAGAAAAAGCGAGAAAGATGATTAAAAACTACGTCATCGGACTTGTTGTAATCGCGGTGATCCTTGTTGCCTGCCCGTATCTTGTCAAAGGTATTGCGGCTTTGATTGCGGGGTAAAACATAAGAAAAAAATAAAATGTTGCGAATACTCTTGACAAATAGTGTAGAAAGTAGTATCATATCTAAGGAAACAGAACATACTATAATGGGAGGTTCAGATATGTTTATTGAAAAATTATCAGAAAAATTTAATAAAGACGAACCTATCTTTACCGAAGAAATCATCGAACTGTTTCAAGAGTATTCTCGCGCACAAGTTTTTCGTTATATCAACAAGGCAAAGGAAAACAAGGAAATCATTCAATTCAGCAAAGGCGTATATTTTATTCCGAGCGTAACGTTCTGGGGCGGGCTGTCAACGATAACGGCAGATTCCGTAATCGAGAAAAAGTATTTAAGGAATGCAGGAGAAACGTTCGGCGTGTTCGGCGGAATCAAACTTTTGAATAACTTTTCCGTAACCACTCAGATGGCTGCGGTAATTGAAGTCGTAACCAATAACGAAACTACGCGTTGCAGAGAAATCGATATTAACGGCAGAAGATTTATTTTGAGGAAATCACGCTGTGAAATCAATACAAATAATTATGCGGCGTACACGATCTTACAACTGTTTAATGATTTTACCGAGCAGGATGAGTTGGATGATTCGTCGAGACGAAGATTGTTTGAATATATAAGAAGATTGGTTGAGTACATCAGGGTGATGAAAGACAACTCAATTATCATCGTGCTGAAAGGTGGAATTCAAATCCGTGAACCCATAGAAACAAACAATTAAATATATAGAAATGAAAAACACAAGTCCGGCAGAGTTGTCGGACTTTTATCATCTTTGAGTGAAAAACATCGTCTTTTGCTCACAAACCTACTGCAACTTATAAAAATGCAGTGCAGCTATTTCGTACAACAAAGACATCTACGTTGACCGAAATTACTGATTCGGTCAAAAAAGAGTCAAAAACGCTTGTTTTTGGCTCTTTTTGTATGTTTTTTGCCCATTTTTGAGGGTAATTTCATGGTCAACATAGGTTAGTTGACCATGTCGATTTCATTGCTGATTTTTGGCATTTTTTTGAAAAATCAAGGTTTGAACTTACAACATACCGATTTTAGCCATTTTTTAAGGGAGGTTTGCCCTACATTTTAGCACCATCCTAAAAAATATTTTTTTAGAAGTTTTTTAGAAAAAGAATTTTAAGCGTAACCGTTTGGTTGCGCTTATTTTATACATAAAGGTGTCTGCTTTCTTGTACACCTTGTTCTTTACAAAAGTAGTCGGATATGGTATAATGTTATTGTAAAATGCGATAGGTATAGGTAAAAGCCAATGAAGCAAGAAAACGCTTATAAAATCAAACTCTTGAAGTTACTCGAAATCTTACGGCAGGACTCAGATGAGGATCATTATATAGGGACGACGGAGCTTATAGACAAACTTGCCGATATGGGCATTGTCTGCGACCGTCGCACTTTATATAAGGATATAGAGGTGTTGAATAATTTCGGCTACGAGGTTCTTTGCGAAAAGTCCCCGGGAAAGCCGAATTGCTATTGTGTTGCCGATAGGAGTTTTGATGTTCCCGAACTGCGTATTCTTATGGATGCGGTGCAAGCGGCGAGCTTTGTTACGCCGACTAAAACAGAGGTTTTGCTTGATAAGATTGCCGACCTCGGCGGAAGCCATCGCGCCGAACTTCTGCAAAGCAATATAGTGCGGTTTAACACGACTAAAAGCACGAACGAGAACATCTTTTATGCGATAAGCGAAATAAATTCGGCGATAGAGAATAATAAAAAGGTTTCGTTCGAGTATTTCGATTTCAATTACAAGCACGAGCGCGTATATCGTAAAGACCACAAACGTTATTTCGTAAATCCGCTTGCAACCATATTCGATGACGATAATTACTATCTGATTGCTTATTACGGGAAACATCCCGGCGTTGTTCATTACCGAATCGACCGTATGGACAAGGTGGAAATGGTGGAAGAGCAGCGCAAAGATCCTTATAACGGCGAGCCGATTGATCTGAAACATCATAAAAAGACTATTTTCGGAATGTTTCAGGGCGAAACGCAAGAGGTTGAATTCCAAGCAGATAAGTGTCTTTTGGACGTAATATTCGATATATTCGGCGATAATATTATGTTGGAACCGATAGATGATAATACGGTTGCTTTTAAAGCCGAGGTGCAGGTTAGTCCTACATTTTTAGGTTGGTGCTGTTCGTTCGGGGATAAGCTTAAAGTCCTTTCTCCCGAAAACGTTGTAGATAATATAAAGACGTATCT
>ERZ1504684.368-NODE-368-length-10791-cov-18.332060_pt1 | contig 10791 bp, 7 predicted proteins | sample MGYA00572427_ERZ1504684 | MGnify/ENA primary metagenome ERZ1504684 (study PRJEB39906, sample SAMEA3182106) | gut metagenome | biome: human; feature: gut; material: Stool; isolation source: human stools | place: Canada | collected 2013-02-26 ... | reverse complement strand
TGACATAATTGATGAAAAACTTGATGGCGAGAATGGCAACGATGAATGCTACCACTGAGCCTAATATCAATGTGAACAGGTTGTTGCCCTGGGTGAGCAATGAGCCGCCGCCATGGCTGATGAGCTTATAAACCTCAAGACAGGTGGCGCCAAACATGGTTGGCACTGCCAGGAAGAATGAGAACTCGGCTGCTGCCTTGCGGGTAAGACGCTGGGACATACCACCCACGATGGTTGACATGGAGCGCGATACACCAGGAATCATCGCTATACACTGGATAAAACCGATAATCAGGGCACGCTTGTAAGTAAGCTTGGTCTGTTCGCTGCCTTTATTGAATATCTTATCGCAGAAGAGCATGAAAATACCGCCGATGACAAGCATCCAGCCCACCAGCTGTACATTGCCAAGATTTGACTCGATGAAATCATTGAAGGCAAGGCCCAATACCACGGCAGGCACGGTACCTACAACCAGACGGGCATAGAAATCGAACATCGCCTTCAAATAGGTCTTCTCACCGGTCTTCACAGCCTCTGGATAGAAGAATCTCTTCCAATACAGACAGATGACAGAAAGGATGGCGCCAAACTGGATAATGACAGTAAAGGCGTTGACAAACTTATCCTGGATATCTACACCCAGCAAATTTTCTGCTATAATCATGTGGCCCGTACTGGATACAGGCAAGAACTCGGTCAGTCCCTCTACGATAGAGATAATGATAGTCTGAATAAAATCCATCTAATAATAATATGTATATTAATTATAAATTATTCATTGTCTTTCGGCTTATGAATCACCGCATAGATGATTGAAAGGAAACCTATCAATGTTACGGTTGGTGCTACAACGATGCGACGGGTACTGAAAATATCAGTATCGAAGGTATGCTCGTTAGAACCGGCGCCACTCATCAGCAGAAAACCGATGATGATAATCGCCATTCCGATGCCTAACAAGATAAAGTTCATCTTGTCGAATGCTAAATTCTTCTTATCCATTTTTTTTAATGTTGAATGTTGAGTGTTGAATGTTGATAGCAAGATTGCTATAAACTATTAACTTTTAACTATTAACTAAATCTTATAAAGGTCTCCCGCCTTCATCTTCAGGAACTTATTGACTGAGATGCAGGCACAGAAGGCGGTGATGATGATACCGAAGAGGAAGACGGAGCCGCCGGTGATGGCAAGTTCCTGCCAGCCCAAAACATTCATCAGTTCCGGTTCGTGGAGCGACCATGCATAGAGACAACCGCCCAGAAAACCATCTGCCAGCAGGGCTGAAACAACGCCCACAAGCATTGCCCTGCGCAGGAACGGACGGCGGATAAAGCCCCAGGATGCACCTACCAACTTCATCGTATGGATGGAGAAACGGCGGGCATAGATGCCCAGACGCACCGTATTGTTAATCAGCGAGAACGAGATGAAGGTGAGCAGGGCTGCTACAATCAGCAATCCGATACTGATCTTTGCCAACGAATTGTTCACCTGTTCTATCAGGTCGTGCTGATAAGTAACCTCGGTAACACGTGGGAATGCCTTCAGTTCCTTGGCAATCCACTTCAAAGAATCATTGTTCGCGTAATCTGCCTTCGTCGTAATCTCTATGGAAGGCTGGAAAGGGTTGACACCGGCAAACTCGCTCGGGTTGGTACCCAAATCGCGGGTAGCTTCTTTCAGTGCCTCTTCCTTGGTGATATAAGTCAGCGTATTGACATAAGGTCTTGCATTCAGGCGTTTACACATCTGCAATCCCTCCGGGTTAGTCATATCCTGTTCGAGCATCACCTGTACCACGAGATTCTCCTTCACATAGGAAGAGAGATTACGTCCCATGAGGACAGAGAAGATAACTAACCCCAACAAAATGAGCACCATAGCGGTACTGATACACAAAGTAATGACCTGCAATCCACGATGATTGCTAGGCTTATATTGTTTCTTTCTCATTTTTAAAAATCTTTACTAACTTAAAAACAAAAGGGCACAATGACCCAAATTGTCTGCAAAGATACGCATAAACGAAGAGATTACAAAATAAAATAGCATTTATTTACATTTATTCAATTAATTAATCGAACCACAGGCAAAAGTTAAGTTCAATTGAAAAAGGAAAAGGGCCAACCTCACGGCCAGCCCTTCACATAATAAGTAAAATTCAAATAGGTATGACTTGAATTTACTAAATGAAATTTTACTATTCGGGATGGTAAATCCCTTTATGTACATTCATTACATCTTAGTGATGACACCCTTCTCTGAACTCTCCAGGAACTGGATGATGTTCTGAATCTCCGGACCATCTGGCACCTGATCCTTGATCTGGTTGATGGCATCGAAGAGGGATGTCTGACCATGGAATACCAGTCGGTAGGCATTAGCAATATGCTTGCGAACCTTCTCGGTAAGCTCGGCTGCTTCCATGATGATGGTGTTAGGACCTGCATACTTCACAGGCTTTCCACCGGCAATGATATAAGGAGGAATATCCTTAGAGAAGGTAGTACCTGCCTGAATCATCGCCAGGTCGCCTACTCGGGTCTTGGCGTTCTCTACTACAGATGTTGAGTAGATGACACCGTTACCAATCACGCAGTCGCCTGCAATCTTGGTACCATAACCGAATACGCAACCGTTGCCGATTACGGTATCGTGAGAGATATGGGCACCTTCCATCAGGAAGTTGTTGTTGCCCAGAACGGTCTTGCCACCCTTGTGAGTACCACGGTTGATAACCACGTTCTCACGGATGGTATTGTTGTCGCCAATCACTACCTCACTCTCCTCACCGGTAAAGTTGAAATCCTGTGGGAGGGCAGCGATAACGGCTGCCTGGAATACCTTATTATTATTACCCATGCGAGTACCGTTCATGATACTCACAAATGGATAGATGGTACAGTTGTCGCCGATGACCACATCGTCCTCAATATAGGCGAATGGATATATCTTGCAGTTGTCTCCAATCTTAGCCTTTGGAGAAACCTCTGCCTTTGGACTTATTATACTAGCCATAACTATAAACTATTAATTATTAACTATAAACTACTTAGCTCCTCCACCCAATGCATAGTAGAGATTTACTACTGCCTGCATCTTGTAGAAGTCATCAGCTACCTTAGAAAGCTGTACGTTGAGGAGTGAAGACTGTGCCTGGATGATTTCAAGGTAAGAGCTGCCTGCAATACCCATCAATTCCTTGGTAGATTCTACATTCTTCTCGAGTACTTCTATTCGCTTCTGCTCTATCTTGCTCTTCTCATCAGAGTAGTTGTAGAGAACAAGCGCATTGCTCACCTCGCTACCAGCCTTCAGCACGGTATTCTGCCAGGTGTTGTAAGCCTGCTCATACTGCATCTTAGCCACCTTTAAACCGGCAATGATACGGCCGTTCTGGAAAATTGGCTGGGTAAGAGAACCTACAGCTGAGAGCAACCACTTACCTGGGTTCACGATGCCCATACCACCTGAATTGGTGAAGGCACCTGTACCGGAAATAGTGATAGATGGATAGAACTTGCTGCGGGCGGTCTCTACACCATAGAAGCACTGGGCAAGATTCATCTCGGCTGCGTGGACATCAGCACGGTTGTTGAGCAACTGGATGCCTACACCGGTTGAGAAATTAGAAGGAAGACTCTGGTTATCCAACTTGCCACGGGCGATGCTATGTGCCTGGTCGCCGATGAGCAGACTCAGAGAGTTCTCTGTCTCACGAATCTGGCGCAACAGATCGGTCTTCTGGGTCAACACAGAATAGTAGTTAGACTCAGCTGACTGGATGGCTGGTGTACGGTAACCCAATCTGAGATCGTGCATCTTCTGCATAGTCTCCCAAGTATCCTTGGTCAATCCTTCCATATTGTTAACCAACTCCACCTGCTTGTCGAGCATCAACAGAGTATAATACATGTTGGCGATGTTGGCGATGAGGTTGGTCTTGACAGATACCTGATAATCCTGCAACTGGAGCAGCGCCATCTGGGCACTGCGCTTCTGAGAGAGCAGGTTGCCGAAGAGGTCTACCATCCAGCTGGCTGTAACAGGCATCGTGTAAGTCTTGGTGGCAGCCTGACCATCCCAGGAAGCGATGGTTCCCTGAGGAGTGAAAGCCAGAGAAGGCACGAATGCCAACTTGGCACACTTCAGCTGCTCTTCTGCTATCTTCACGTTCAAAGCCGCATTGAGGAGGTTGACATTGTTGTTCAATCCCTTCTCAATGATTGACTGGAGCTGAGGATCGGTAAAGACACTGCGCCAAGGGATATTGGCGAAGGTAGTAGTATCCTTTACAGCCAATGTATCTGTATCAGAAGCTACATCGCGAACGATACCGCTGGTCTTCACATCCGGACGCTCATACTTTCCGTAGAGTGTCTTGCAGCTGCTCAGGGAGAGCGCTGCGAGACCCAATATGATGATATTTAAATTCTTTTTCATTGTTTCCTTTGAAGTTACATTGCGTTATTACTTCTTCTCGATACCCTTCATTTCGTGAGCGGCGTTGGCATACTGCTCCAATTCGGCAGCTACCTCCTCGTTCATCTCGTCCTCGAACTTCATTGGGGTCAACTTCTCCTGCAACCACTGGAAGACTGCAAAGAGAGCAGGAACCACGAAGATCTGACAGATAGTACCGATCAACATACCACCTACGGCGGCAGCACCCAAGGTCTGGTTACCATTCTTACCTACACCTGATGCGAACATCAGAGGCAACAGACCGATAACCATCGCCAGAGAGGTCATCAGGATAGGACGGAGACGGGCACCGGCACCCAGGATAGCTGAGTACTTGATGGCCATACCCGTACGACGACGCTCGAGGGCGAACTGTACAATCAGGATGGCGTTCTTAGCCAACAGACCGATCAACATAATCAACGAAATCTGCATGTAGATATCGTTAGAGTGACCGAAGAGGTTGGTGAAGATGAACGCACCTGCCAAACCGAATGGGATAGACAATACTACAGACAATGGCAAGATGTAACTCTCGTACTGGGCACTCAAGATGAGGTAAACGAATACGATACAGAGTGCGAAGATCAAACCTGTAGAGTTGCTGGATTCAGCCTCAGAACGGGTCAAACCAGAGTACTCATAGCCATAACCCTCTGGCAATGTCTCCTTGGCAACCTCAGCAATCGCCTTCATACCGTCACCGGTAGAGTAACCGCTGTTAGGAGTTACAGATACATCCATAGAGGTAAACAGGTTGAATCGAGTGATGTTAGCTGGACCATAAATCTTCTTCAAGTTCACGAACTCGCTTACAGGAGACATGGTGCCATCAGCACAACGTACATAAATTTTGCTCAGATCGTCTGGACGCATACGACTCTCAGGTCCAGCCTGAATCATGACACGGTAGAGCTTACCGTAGGCATTGAAGTTAGATGCGTAGAGACCACCAAGATAACCCTGCATGACAGACAATACTGTTGATGGAGAGATACCAGCCTGCTTGGTCTTGGCAACATCTACATCTACCATATACTGAGGATAGTTAGGGTTGTACTGAGTCTGAGCGGTCTGAATCTCAGGACGCTTGTTCAACTCAGCCAGGAACTTCTTCACATTATCAAAGAACTTGTTCAAGTCACCACCAGTCTTATCCTGCATGGTCATGGTGATACCATTCTGTATAGAGAAACCGGAAATCATAGGTGGAGCGAAGGCAAGAACCTGTGCATCCTTGATGGCAGCAGTCTGCTTGTAGATCATACCCAACACAGAAGTATATTCCATAGGGTTGACAAACAGCGCCTCAATACCGCCACCGGTACAAGCCTCCTTGATACGGTGGAAGAATCCACCCGGACGCTCCTCGAATGGCTTCAGCTTCACGATGATGGTACCCTGGTTAGAACCGGCACCACCGATAAAGCTATAACCCATGATGGCGTTACGGGTTGCGATGGCTGGGTTGCTAGCCAGCATCTTATCTACCTGCTTAACGACCTCTGCTGTACGTTCCTGAGAAGTACCAGGAGCTGTAGAGATACAAGCGAAGATAGTACCGGTATCCTCATCAGGCACCAGACCCGTCTTGGTAGTACCCATCAGGGCAACCAGACCTACGATGCTGACAGCCACGAGGCTACCAGCGATGATGCCATGATTGATAACCCACTTGACACCACCTTTATATTTATTGGTAATCTTATCAAACTGATAGTTGAATCCAGCGTGGAATCGGTCGATGAAAGACATCTTCTTCTCGTGACCCTCCTCGTGTGGCTTCAGCAACACGGCACAGAGTGCAGGAGACAGCGTCAACGCATTGATAGCCGAAATAACGATAGATACCGCCATGGTTACACCGAACTCACGGTAGAAGTAACCGGAAGTACCACCGATGAATGATACAGGAACGAACACGGCAGACATCACCAATGTAATAGAGATGATGGCGCTGGAAATTTCGTTCATCGCATCGATAGCTGCAGTAAGGGCACTCTTGTAACCCTGGTCGAGCTTGGCGTGAACCGCCTCGACCACCACAATGGCATCATCGACCACAATCGCAATAGCCAGCAGCAGGGCTGACAGCGTAAGCAGGTTGATGGAGAATCCGAAGATCCAAAGGAAGAGGAACGTACCGACCAGAGCCACAGGCACGGCAATCATAGGAATCAGCGTAGAACGGAAGTCCTGCAAGAAGATATACACTACGATGAACACCAGTACCAGGGTGATGATCAAGGTGAAGATAACCTCCTCGATAGATGCGAACAAGAACTCGGTAACATCCATCAGGATGACATTCTTCAACCCTGGAGGATAACTCTTCTCCAGTTCATCCAACGACTTCTTTACGTCGCTGGCAATCTGGGTAGCATTGGAACCGGCAATCTGCTGAACCATACCCAGCACGGCAGGCTGACCATCATTGAGCAGGTTTACGTTATACTGCAAACCACCCAACTCAACCTTGGCAATTTCGCCCAGACGGAGCGTCTGACCGGAAGTATTGCTCTTGATGAGGATGTTCTCATACTCCAATGGAGTCTTCAAACGACCCTTGTAACGCAAGGTATATTCATACTGCATATCAGAGCTCTCACCAAAGCTACCAGGGGCAGCCTCGATATTCTGCTCTGCCAAAGCCTGAGAAATATCAGAAGGAACCAGTCCGAACTCCTTCATCTTCTCTGGCTTCAACCAGATACGCATAGAGTAGTTACGGGTAGAAGGGCTCTGCACATCACCCACACCATTGATACGCTTCAACTGAGGAATGACGTTGATCAGGGCGTAGTTGGTAACAAACTGGTCGTCGTAACGGCCATCGTCTGTGGTCAGAGCGAACATCATGACGTTAGAACTCTGACGCTTGGTTACGGTGACACCCACCCTGGTAACCTCGGCAGGCAACAGAGACTGCGCCTGAGATACACGGTTCTGTACGTTGACCGCAGCCATATCAGGGTCAGAACCCTGCTTGAAATAAACGGTGATCTGAGCAAAACCAGAGTTAGACGCAGAAGAGGTCATATAAGTCATGTTCTCCACACCGTTGATACTCTCCTCCAGCGGAGCAACGACAGAGTTCAACACCGTCTGGGCATCTGCACCCGTATAGGTAGCAGTTACCGTGATGGTAGGCGGCGCGATATTCGGATACTGCTCGATAGGCAGCGATACCAAGCCGATAATACCCAGCAAGACGAAGAAGATGGAAACCACCGTCGAAAGTACCGGGCGCTTTATAAAGTTTGTAAATGACATAATTTACTATTTTTCTTTATACCTTATTATATATTACTTCTTTCCGCCCATAGCAGTAGCGAAGGCATGAGCGTTATCCTGAGACTCAGCCAACTTGGCAGCCTCAGCAATCTTCTGATTGTAACGCTCCAGAGTGATAGGCTTGATCTGCTGGCCATCGGTCAACTTAGTGATACCCTTCAATACGATGCGGTCGCCAACATGGAGACCAGAAGTTACGATATAGTTCTTGCCATCATCCTGTGGATTTACCTTGATCTCAGAATACTTCACCTTGTTATCCTTGGTTACGATGTAAACGAAGATCTTATCCTGAACCTGAGAGCAAGCCTCCTGAGGGATAACGATAGCGCTGTTATGATCGTTAGGAACCACGATAGAACCTGCACCACCACTCTTCAGCAACTTCTCTGGGTTAGCGAAGTGAGCGATGAGAGAGATAGAACCGGAAGTAGCATCGATGACACCACTCATCTTGACTACCTTACCTGGGTGATTATAGATAGAACCGTCTGCCAACTGCAACTTGACAGCTGGGAACGCTGCGATGGCTGCCTGAATGCTACCATTGGTCTTAGACATACTCAAGATCTGAGACTCTGAGAGTGAGAAGAACACCTCCATAGTGCTGATATTGGAAACGGTAGTAAGAGCCTGACCAGAAGCACTTACCAAAGCACCCACCTTGAAAGGAAGACTACCTACTACACCAGCAGAAGGACTGGTAACGGTACACCAAGCCAACTGCTCGCGGGCTGAAGCCAATGCTGCCTCTGCCTGAGCTACCTGAGCCTTAGCTGTTGCATAGCTGTTAGCTGCTGTAGAGAGTTCAAATTCACCGATAATCTTGCTATCATACAATTTTTTATTGTTCTGATAGGTCAACTTGGCTGTATTAGCCTGTGCCTTAGCTGTATTTACAGCGGCAGCTGCAGAACGGACAGCAGCCTGATAGGTCTCGCTATCAATAGAGAACAAAGCCTGACCTGCTGATACAGTCTGTCCCTCGTGTACAAAAACCTTAGTGATAAAACCAGAAACCTTAGGACGTACCTCTACATCCTGGATACCCTTGATGGTAGCAGGATAGGTAGTCTGCAATGCGGCGCTGGAAGTACCGATAGTAGCCACAGCGAACTCATCATCGCTGAAGTCAGGCAGACCGCCCTTCTTACTTCCACCACATGATGTCAACGCAGCAAGAACACAAACTGCTGCAACAAACAAAACGCTTTTAATTTTCATACCTATTTTTATATTATAAATTTATTATTTAATCTTTAATCTTCTCTTATTCAAAAGTTCTTTCCGTCCTCTAACGAAAACTTTTATGCGCCTTTAAGTTTTAAAAGCGCTGCAAAAGTACTAATAATAAATGAATAACGGCTCGCTAGGAGCCGTTATTTAACAAAAATTATTCTCTATTTTGAGTTTTCTGCATTTACCAATCCCATCTCCTGAGCCTTCTTCATCAGAAGTTCCATCAACGGTTCACGCTCATTAGCCACCTTATTATCCAATACAGCATCCTTGAGATACTGCTTCAGGGTGCCTACCTCGCGGCAAGGGGTAAGATGGAACATCTCCATAATCTCATTACCATCGATGCATGGCTGGAGAAGTCGCTTATAATCACGTTCCTGCAGATCAACCAGTTTCTCGCGCACCATCTTGAAATTATCCAGAAAACGCTGCTTGCGCACCTGGTTCTTGCTGGTAATATCAGCCTCGCAGAGCGTCATCAGGTCGTTGATGTCATCGCCGGCATCATTCAGCAGGCGGCGTACGGCACTGTCGGTAACCTCCTCATCAGCAATCACAATCGGACGCATGTGGAGTTCTACCAGCTTCTGCACATACTTCATCTTCGCATCCATCGGAAGTTTCATACGGCGGAAGATACCCGGAATCATCTTTGCACCTATTATATTATGGCTGTGGAATGTCCAGCCGATATTGTTGTCCCAGCGCTTGCTCTTCGGTTTACCGATGTCGTGGAAGAGAGCAGCCCAGCGGAGCCAGAGATTATCTGTATGCTTGCAGATATTCTCGAGCACCTCCATCGTATGTTCGTAATTATTCTTATGTGCCCTGCCGTTACGTGTTTCCACCTTGTCCATCGCAACCAGTTCTGGCAGAATGAGATCGAGCAGACCTGTATCTTTCAGATAATAGAAACCGCTGCTTGGGTGCTTGGAGAGCATAATCTTGTTCATCTCGTCGCAGATTCGCTCAGCACTGATAATCTTCAGGCGCTCGGCATTGCGGGAGAGCGCATCATAGGTTTCCTCCTCTATCTGGAAATTGAGTTGGGTAGCGAAACGCACGCAACGCATCATACGCAGCGGGTCATCAGAAAAAGTGATATCCGGGTCGAGCGGAGTGGCAATAATGCCATCTTCCATATCGTAGACACCATCGAAAGGATCTACGAGTTCTCCAAAACGGTCTTTGTTCAGGCAGATAGCCATTGCATTGATGGTAAAGTCACGGCGGTTCTGGTCATCCTCCAGCGTTCCATCTTCCACAATAGGCTTTCTGGAATCGCGCTGATAGCTCTCCTTACGGGCGCCGACAAACTCCACTTCAGTATCCTGATACTTCACTTGTGCTGTTCCGAAATTACGGAACACAGAGAGATGCGCCTTTCTTCCGAGCATCTTCTTCAAGGCAGAAGCTACCTCTATACCGCTACCAACCACAACGACATCAATATCATTGGAAGGTCGCTCCAGGAAGAGGTCACGCACATATCCACCTACTACATAACACTCCACAGACAGCCCATCTGCTGCCTCTGAAATCTTATGAAATATATCCTTATCCAGTATCTGTGCCAGTTCGGCATTGGTCAAATTTCTCATACTCTTTTTACTTTCGGGGTGCAAAGTTACTGCAAATCGAAGACAATACAAAATAAAAAAAGGTTTTTTTTGTTTTTATTGTTGAGATGCAGCGTAACTTATCAAAAGTTACAGCAATATAAGCGAAAAACAAAATAATTATTTGGCTATTTCATAATAAATGCGTAAATTTGCACCGAATTTC
>ERZ1504684.363-NODE-363-length-10868-cov-12.424582_pt1 | contig 10868 bp, 8 predicted proteins | sample MGYA00572427_ERZ1504684 | MGnify/ENA primary metagenome ERZ1504684 (study PRJEB39906, sample SAMEA3182106) | gut metagenome | biome: human; feature: gut; material: Stool; isolation source: human stools | place: Canada | collected 2013-02-26 ... | reverse complement strand
TGAAGCCCTCGCCTACCAGCTGCTCTGCCACGAGGTTCTGGCTGTGATAAGCCTTGTCCTCATCGCCCTGAACAGTCAGGGAGCTCTTCAGCTGAGTAGGAATCTCCACATTATTATATCCATAGATACGGAGGATATCCTCTACTACGTCGCAAGGACGCTGAACGTCTACACGATAAGCAGGAACCAGGAGGTCGATGCCCTCAGCATCCTCCTTCACAATCTTCATCTCGAGAGATGTAGCAATGTTCTTGATGGTTTCAGCACCAATCTCCTTACCGATGAGGCGATGCGCATACTCATAGTTCAGACGAACAGGGAAATCCTGCATTGGCTCTGGATATACATCCTTGATCTGCATGGAAATCTTGCCGCCAGCCAACTGCTTGCAGAGGATAGCAGCCTGCTTCAATGCATAAATCTGTCCGTTTGGATCTACACCACGCTCAAAACGGTAGCTGGCATCTGTGCTCAAACCATGACGGCGAGCGCTCTTGCGGATCCATGTAGGATGGAAGTAAGCACTCTCCAAGACTACATCCTTGGTTGTCTCGTAAGTACCAGAACCCTTACCGCCGAAGATACCGGCGATACACATAGGCTCCTCAGCATTGCAGATGCTCAGGTCGTGCTCACCCAAGGTATGCTCCTCGCCATCGAGAGTAACAAACTTGGTGCCCTCTGGCTGGGTACGAACTACAATCTTATGACCGGTAACCATGTCTGCATCGAAGCAGTGCAATGGCTGGCCGTATGCCATCATGATGTAGTTGGTGATATCCACGATATTGTTGATAGGGCGCAAGCCGATGATGTTCAGCTTATCCTGCAACCACTTAGGACTTTCCTTCACCTCACAACCGGTGATGCTTACACAGGCATAACGCTTGCAAGCCTCAGTATTCTGGATTTCAACATCGATAGGAAGATCCTCGTTGTCTACCACAAACTCATCGCAAGATGGGCGATGCAAACTTGTCTTGTAGCCATTCTGCTTCAACCAGGCATACAGGTCGCGGGCTACACCCCAGTGACCGAGCGCATCAGCACGGTTGGCTGTGATATCAATCTCGATGAGCCAGTCGCTCTCCAGGTGATAATACTCAGCAGCAGGCTGACCTACCGGAGCATCTTCTGGGAGTACGATGATGCCGTCGTGAGAGGTACCTACACCAATCTCATCCTCAGCACAGATCATACCCAGACTCTCTACACCGCGGAGTTTGCTCTTCTTGATGGTAAAACTCTGGTCGCCATCGTAAAGCACGCAGCCCAAATCAGCCACGATAACCTTCTGACCTGCAGCAACATTAGGTGCACCACAGACAATCTGCTGAGGTTCGCCCTTTCCCAAGTCAACGGTTGTAACATGGAGGTGATCACTGTTAGGATGCTCCTCGCATGTCAATACTTTACCAACATAGAGACCTTTCAGTCCGCCCTTGACAGACTGAACTTCTTCCAAAGCGTCAACTTCGAGTCCGCAAGAGGTCAACGCGTCCGCAGTCTCCTGTGGTGTCAAATCGAAATCGACGTATTCTTTAAGCCATTTGTATGAAACGTTCATTATAATGATTTTTTATTTTATTTCTATTTTGAAAAACCCGAAGAAACATCATTCGGGCTATGCATGTTCTAAAACTCTGCAAAAATACAAAAAAAAATGCATATAAACAAATAACATTCGCCATTTTTGCACTATTTAAAATAAATACATGCAAAAATGGCGAATGCCTTGGTTTTTATTCGAAAACTTCGTCGATGCTGCCACCTCCTACTTCCTCAAAGTCATCCTGTTCGGCTGCCTTGCGGGAACAAGGATCGTAGTCTTCCGGCAAATCGAACTTGATAGCAGGACTGATACCCAGCGACGGGTCGGCATAAACCTTCTTCATGAATATCGCCCAGATAGGCAAAGCCATGGTAGCACCCTGACCCATACTCATGGAATCGAAGTGAATATCGCGCTCCTCACCACCTACCCAGCAGCCACTTACGAGTTGTGGAGTAAAGCCGATAAACCAACCGTCGCTGTTGTTATTGGTAGTACCGGTCTTGGCGCCAATCTGTCCTTCCAGGTTATAACGGTAGCGCAGTCTTCCTGCCGTACCATTATCCACAACGCCCATCAGCATGGTGAGCATCTTCATGGCATTATCGGCACTGATCACCTCGTTCATACGTGGCTGGAAGGTAGCAATCGTATTACCTTCATTATCCTCGATACGGCTCACAAACATTGGAGCAGTACGGATGCCGTGGTTGGCAAATACGGTATAAGCGCTCACCATCTCGCTGACACTTACCTCACATGGTCCCAGACAGAGACTCATGGATGCATGGATATCAGGACTGTTGATGCCGAAGTCGCGCAACATCTGTACGAACTGCTGCGGATTGAGCTTACTCATCAGATAAGCACTCACCCAGTTGCTACTCTGCGCCAATCCCCAACTCAGCCGTACCATCTGTCCGGCACGTGAATGGTTGGCATTGCGAGGTGTCCACGGACGACCTGCCACCATATAGGTCCGCTGACGGTTAGGCGCCAGATCGCAAGGCTGGAAGCCGTTAGACATCGCCAGACTGTAAAGGAATGGCTTGATGGTAGAGCCCACCTGCCGGCGTCCCAGACTCACCATATCATACATGAAATGAGTATAATCCAATCCACCCACATACGCCTTCACAGCACCTGTCTTAGGATCCATGCTCATAAAACCGCTACGCAGAAAACTCTTGTAATAACGGATAGAATCGAGCGGACTCATCAGCGTATCAATATCACCATGATAGGTAAATACGGTCATCTCCTGCTTCTTGCGGAATGCCGCCTTGATTTCATCCTCAGAATATCCCGCAGCCTTCATCGTACGGTAACGCTCACTCTGGGTGATACTGCGGTTCAGTATACTCTTAATCTGTTGCGGTGTCAGCTTATCGCTGTATGGCGAGCTTGGTTTGCGGGCTATCTCTGCACTGAAGCGAGGCTGCAGATAGCGGGCTACATGCTGATACATAGCCTCTTCCGCATACTGCTGTATACGGCTATCGATAGTTGTAAACACCTTCAGTCCATCACTGTATACATTATATGGCGAACCATCCTTCTTATAGTTCTTGTTGCACCATCCATAGAGCGGATCATTATCCCACTGGATAGAATCCACCACAAACTGGGCACGGTTCCAGGAAGGATAATCACTACGCTCCGGACGCTTAGCCATCATATACTGGCGAAGGAACTCACGCAGATAAGTAGCCGAGCCGTCCTTATGGTCGGTACGGTGGAAATTGAGTGTCAGCGGCTCAGCAGCATACTGGCTATACTCGCTCCGGCTCAGATATCCCGCCTTCACCATCTGCGAAAGAACCACATTTCTGCGCTCCCTCGCTCTCTCCGGATAGCGAACCGGATTGAAGAGCGACGGATTCTTGCACAGTCCGATGAGCGTTGCCGACTCACAGAGGGTCAGATTCTTCGGTTCCTTATTAAAATAGGTATTGGCCGCCGTCTTGATTCCTACAGCATTGTGCAGGAAATCGAAGTAATTGAGATAGAGAGCCAGAATCTCCTCTTTGGTATAATAGCGTTCCAGCTTCACCGCAATCACCCACTCTATCGGCTTCTGCAACAATCGTTCCATCGTACTGCCTGCCTTCTCAGAATAAAGCTGCTTGGCGAGCTGCTGCGTGATGGTACTTCCACCACCCGCATTAGTCTGTCCCAGGATACCACGCTTGACGATGGCACGTCCCAGTGCACGGAAGTCGATACCCGAATGCTCATAGAATCGCTCATCCTCAGTAGCCACCAGTGCCTTTATTAAATAAGGTGACATCTTCTTGTAAGGAATCACGATACGGTTCTCCTTGTTCAGGTTCCATGTACCAAGCACCTTGCCATCGGCAGAGTAAACCTGGGTGGCAAATCTGTTGATAGGATTCTGCAGATCCTCGATGTCGGGCATGTAGCCAATCATTCCAAACCAGATGGCAACAAAGGCAAGAATTACCATGAGTATTCCAGTGCCGAAAACAGCCCATAAAATATGTATAAATCGCTTTCTCATCACTATTTCTTTAAATATTTGTGCAAAATTACATAAAAGTTTTGACTTATCGCACATAAATCAGATTTTTTATGTAACTTTGTGGGCGATTTTAGAACATTCAATCAAATTTCAAATGGAAAAACATAATTTTGTGACCATTGCAGACCTTTCCAAGGAGAAAATCATGTACCTCCTGGAAATGGCGCAAGAGTTCGAAAAGCACCCGAACAGGGAGTTGTTGAAGGGAAAGGTCGTAGCGACCCTTTTCTTCGAGCCATCTACTCGTACCCAACTCAGTTTCCAAACCGCTGCCAACCGTCTTGGTGCCCGTGTCATTGGTTTCTCTGATGCCAAGACATCCAGTACCACCAAGGGTGAGACCCTCAAGGATACCATCCTGATGGTAAGCAACTATGCCGATGTAATCGCCATGCGCCATTTCATCGAGGGAGCAGCCCAGTATGCCAGTGAGGTAGCACCAGTGCCTATCGTAAATGCAGGCGACGGCGCTCACATGCATCCTTCACAGTGCCTGCTCGACCTCTACTCTATCTACAAGACCCAGGGTACCCTGGAGAACTTGAACATCTATCTTGTGGGTGACCTCAAATATGGCCGCACCGTTCACTCACTTATCACAGCTATGCGCCACTTCAATCCTACTTTCCATTTCATCGCACCTAAGGAACTCGCCATGCCAGAAGAGTATAAACTCTACTGCAAGGAGCACAACATCAAGTATGTTGAGCACGAGGACTTTAACGAAGATGTGATTGCAGGTGCCGACATTCTCTACATGACCCGTGTACAGAAGGAGCGTTTCAGCGACCTGATGGAGTATGAACGCGTAAAGAACGTGTATATCCTGAAGCGCGACATGCTCTGCAAGGCGAAGGAAAACATGAAGATCATGCATCCGCTGCCACGTGTCAACGAGATTGCTTACGATGTAGATGATGATCCACATGCATACTTCATCCAGCAGGCTCAGAATGGTCTCTATGCACGTGAGGCTATCTTCTGCCACTGCCTCGGCATCTCGCTCGATGATGTGAAGAACGACAAGACAATCATTGAATAATGTTGAATGTTGAATGTTGAATGTTAAGTTGCCTAACGGACACCTAACATGGTCCTCAAGGGCGCAAGCCTCATTCAACATTCAACACTCAACATTCAACACTCAACATTCAACACTCAACATTAAAAAAAAAGAGATGGGAAACAATAAAAGTCAATTAGTGGTTGCGGCTATCGAGAACGGTACCGTAATCGACCATATACCAGCCGAAAAGACCTATCAGGTAGTAAATCTGCTCCAGTTGGAGAAGATGGAGACTCCTGTTACTATCGGCTACAACCTGCCAAGCAAGAAGATTGGCAAGAAGGGCATCATCAAGGTTGCCAACAAGTATTTTACCGATGAGGAAATCAACCGACTCTCTGTCGTTGCGCCTAACATCGGACTGAGTATCATCAAAGACTACGAAATCGTAGAGAAGAAGACCGTCAAGACTCCTGATACATTGAAGGGCATCGTAAAGTGCAACAACCCTAAGTGCATCACCAACAACGAGCCTATGCAGACCCTCTTCCATACCGTAGACAAAGTGCTCGGTATCGTACGTTGCCACTACTGCGACAAAGAGCAGCAATTGGGCAAAGTAGAGCTCTGCAAGTAATAAAAACAGGTAGTTTATAACAAAAAGTAAGCAATATCACTCAAAATGTTACGATTTATTTGGTAGTTTGAGAGATATTGCTTATTTTTGCACCCGATTTCATTAAACATCAACCATAAAAAGTAAAGGGAAATGGTAAAAGATCAAGAGATTTTCGACTTAATCGAAAGAGAACATCAGCGCCAGCTGAAAGGTATGGAGCTTATCGCTTCTGAGAATTTCGTGAGTGACGAGGTGATGAACGCTATGGGTTCTTACCTTACTAACAAGTATGCCGAGGGTCTGCCAGGCAAGCGTTATTATGGCGGATGCCAGGTAGTTGACATCGTAGAGAACCTCGCCATCGAGCGTGTAAAGAAGGTGTTCGGTGCTGAGTATGCCAACGTACAGCCTCACTCTGGTGCGCAGGCTAACGCTGCTGTTCTGCTTGCTGTATTGAAGCCAGGCGATACCTTCATGGGCTTGAACCTCGACCACGGCGGGCACCTCTCTCATGGTAGCCACGTCAATACATCCGGTATTCTCTACAACCCTATCGGTTACAACCTGAACAAGGAAACAGGCCGTGTAGACTACGACGAGATGGAGAAACTGGCTCTTGAACACAAACCAAAACTGATTATCGGTGGTGGTAGCGCTTACAGCCGCGAGTGGGATTATGCCCGCATGCGCAAGATTGCCGATGAGGTAGGCGCTCTCCTCATGATTGATATGGCTCACCCTGCAGGTCTGATTGCAGCCGGTCTGCTCGACAACCCATTGAAGTATGCGCACATCGTTACTTCTACTACTCACAAGACCCTCCGTGGTCCTCGTGGCGGTATCATTCTGATGGGCAAAGATTTTGACAACCCATGGGGTTTGACTACCAAGAAGGGCGAGGTTAAGAAGATGAGCATGCTCTTGAATTCTGCCGTATTTCCAGGTCAGCAGGGTGGTCCGCTGGAGCACGTCATCGCTGCCAAGGCAGTAGCCTTCAATGAGAATCTGCAGCCTTCATGGAAGGAGTATGCTACTCAGGTAAAGAAGAATGCAGCCGTACTCGCAGATGACCTCATCGGTCGCGGATTCGGTATTGTGAGCGGTGGTACAGACAACCATTCTATGCTCGTAGACCTCCGAAGTAAATATCCAGATCTTACAGGTAAAGTCGCTGAGAATGCGCTGGTTGCAGCCGACATCACAGTCAACAAGAACATGGTTCCATTCGACAGCCGTTCTGCCTTCCAGACATCAGGTATCCGCCTGGGTACAGCAGCCATGACCACACGTGGCGCCAAGGAAGACATGATGCACCTCATTGCCGAACTCATCGAGGAGGTTCTGAATGCTCCTGAGGACGAGAAGGTCATTGCCCGCGTTCGCGAAAAGGTGAATGCTACAATGAAAGATTACCCTCTCTTCGCATACTAATCGTTACGGATAAATATAATTACAAACTGCGGGCCTTCCGTCCGCAGTTTTTTGTTTCATTTAATAAATAATAAAGAAAAGAAAAAAATTATGAAAAAGATGAAAAGCCTACTGCTCATGGCACTTGCGTTGCTCCCTGCGAGCAAAACTTTAGCACAGACCAACGCCCAAGTTTTCTACGACTTCGGCAGTGACCGCAAGTTTGTTACCCTCACACTCGAAATGTTCAAGCAGGACAAATGGGGTAACACCTATTTCTTTGTAGACCACGACTTCAATTACGACAAAATGGACACCAGCAGTCCAAACGTGGCACAGGGTGGAACCTATACTGAGATTTCACGTGCATTGAACTTCTGGCAGAACAGCCCAATGAAGAACTGGAGCCTCCACGTAGAGTATAATGGTGGTATTACCAAGAACTACCCTATCAACAATGCCTGGCTCTTCGGTGTGGAGTATTTCATGCACGACAAGAGTTTCAAGAACACCTTGACACTCCAGGCACTCTACAAGACTATCCGCAAGACCGACCAGAACGTGCCAATGCAGTTGACTGCTGTTTGGGGATGCAAAGACATCTTTGGATTAAAGGGATTGAACTTTAGCGGTTTCGCAGATTTCTGGTGGGAGGACCACAGTTCTTTCAAGGATAAGGATGGCAACCTGAAGCTCGATAAGGATGGCAACATCGATTACAAAGCTGAGCACACCGTCTTCACTACTGAGCCACAGCTCTGGTACAACGTAGGTCAGCACTTCGGCTGCGAGAACCTGAGCGTAGGTAGCGAGGTAGAAATCAGCCACAACTTCGGCAGCAATGCCGGCTGGATGGTTCGCCCTTGCCTCGGTGTAAAGTGGGACTTCTAATTACAAATTATCTTAGCTGCGGAAAATTTTTCAAAATGAATTTTTAAAAATTTTCCGCACTAATTCTTAACCACTTTATTTTCTGTTTTTCAACAACTTACGTTACTTTCTTACTGTCAATCCACCATCAGAAATTCCTCCGATTCCACCTTTATTCTTATTATACTGACGGGTTACGCCGCTCAAGTTAACTCCGCCAACACCCTCGGATGTAGCGTTTACACTTTGGCAGTCAACCTTGGCTTTCACGCTGCCCACGCCTTCGTTTTTGATAATCAGACTGCCGCCCTTAAACATTCCCAGATTAACAGAGCCTACGCCCTCATTATCCAGTTTCACACTTCCCATCTCAACCTTAGAGATTTTCACCGAGCCTACGCCTTCGTTATCAATGTTCATATCATCTCCAGCCACATCATCGATATTTACCGAGCCAACACCCTCGTTGGTTATCTCCAGTTTGTTGGCAAGAATCTTCCCAATCTTGACAGAGCCTACGCCCTCGTTATCGATTTTCAGGCGGTCGCTATTAATCGTCTTGGCATAGAAAGAACCCACGCCTTCCTGTGCAATCTTCACCAGGTCAGGACTGGTGATATAAATCTTGAGCCTGTTCTTTTCAGAGTTACACGCGGCAGGCACTTTGACCTTTCCGTTGAGTCCGATCTTCACCTCGCCGTCACGATAAACCACCTTGAGTTTCTCCTTGAGCTTCTGTACGAACTCAGCATCCTTGATGGCAGAGTAATCCAATCGAACGCTGCATTCATCGCCATTGTTCTGGGTATAATAAACGCTGGCAATCACATTCACGTCGATTGCCTTGAAAGGCTTCTCTGTCAAATCATCCTGCGTAAAGTTGAGACTTCCCTTCATTTCACTGGCAGAAGATCCCATACTGCAAGAACTCAAGCCCATTGGGGCAAAAAATAAAGCGGCAGCCACCGCCCAAATACCAAATTTCTTCATACTCATATCTAATTTTATGTTTCTAAATACGTGATATACCGAAAACCTATTCTGTTTCGGAATTCTGATGGTTAGACGTAAGAAGATACAGAAAGGTTGCAGGATAAGAGAAAAATGCAGAAAAAAAAGTGCAACAGAAAGCTATTCTCACTGGAACAGCCTCCTATTCTTACTGAAATAGCCTTCGTTAGTCACTGAAATAATATTCGTTGACTATTGAAGTAAGCCTCACTCCAATTTCAAGCAAGCAACACGCCATAACATCAAGGTATTCAAGGAAAAGGCACAAATTCTACAAAGCGTTCCAATAGATTTATTTTTCTCTATCCCCCAATGCAAAAAATTGCCTAAAAATTTGGAAGTTACAAATTTTCAGCGTATCTTTGCAAAAGATTGTACGGCGCTCGGCAATTCGAAAGCAAGCTTTCATTGCACTCACTGACATAATCTTTGCAAAAGTATTAATTTAAATGAATCGCGTATGAAATAGGTAGAAGAAAGATACATCAAAGCCGAGATAGCCAAGTTCACTCCGCAGGAAATGCGGGAGTACGAAACCAGCAAGATGGCATATCGCGATATCAAGAATTCCGTAGACACCGCTAAGCGTGAAGGTATAGCCGAAGGCAAGGAAGAAAGAAGTCTTGAGATTGCCAGAAAGATGCTGGCAAAGGGCATAGACGAAGCGACGGTAAAGGAAATAACCGGGCTGTCGGCGGAACATATACTGCAGCTAAAAGCAGAAATATAGATTACTTACTGAACTTTCGCATGTGGTTCAAGTACGGGCTGAAGGCCCAAAAGCTCCTAGAAGCAGCACGCCCTGAAAGGGCAGAAGCTCCTAGCCCAGGGCAGCGCCCTGGGTACAACACCAATCAGCAAGGCGCCCTGTAAGGGCAAAAGCTTTGTTATTACCTGGTACTTGAAAGCTTTTGCCCTTACAGGGCGACAGGCTTGCGTCCTTGATTACCCAGGGCGCTGCCCTGGGCTAGGAGCTTCTGCCCTTTCAGGGCGAGTGGAGCCAACTTGCGAAAATTCAGTAACGGAAAATTTGCAGCAGACTTTAAAATATTAGAATTATGATTTCAGAAAAAGAATTAAATAGCTATCGGCTGACAAGCATGGAAGAGCCAACAGATGAAATGCTGGCTCAGATTATGCATGAGGCAGCCGAAATATACAACAGAGAAAACGAAGAAGCTTACAGAAGTTATTTTGCCAATATGCAAAAACAGGCTAAAGAACAACGACAAAAATTCAATTTGAACTAATGGAGGCAAAAATACACAAACCCGTTTTAATTGTCATTGCAGGACCTAATGGTTCTGGGAAGACAACAATAACCAGCCGTGTATTACACCACGAATGGCTAGAAGATTCTATTTATATCAATCCAGACAATATTGCACAAAATATGTTTGGCGATTGGAACAATCAAGATGCCGTATTAAAAGCAGCCCAATACTGCCAGGCTCGAAGAGAAGAATGCCTCAACAATAAACATAGTATGATTTTCGAAACAGTAATGTCCACTGCCGAGAAAATTGACTTTATCAAAAGAGCTAAAGAAGCAGGATTTTTTATTCGTCTCTTTTTTGTAGGAACTTCCTCGCCAACAATAAATGCTTCAAGAATTGCTACTAGAGTAATGAAAGGTGGACACGATGTACCGATTACAAAGATTATTTCAAGATATGCCAAATCCATCATCAATTGCGAAATAGCATCCCAATACGCCGACCGCACATACGTATATGACAACTCAAAAGACGGTGTAGAAGCTCAACTTCTTTTCAGAATGACAGAAGGTAAAATATTTAAGGAATACGTGAAGGAGATTCCGGAATGGGCTATAGGCATTGCCAACAAAGAAGAATAG
>ERZ1504684.362-NODE-362-length-10907-cov-3.491522_pt1 | contig 10907 bp, 9 predicted proteins | sample MGYA00572427_ERZ1504684 | MGnify/ENA primary metagenome ERZ1504684 (study PRJEB39906, sample SAMEA3182106) | gut metagenome | biome: human; feature: gut; material: Stool; isolation source: human stools | place: Canada | collected 2013-02-26 ... | reverse complement strand
GGGGAGCCTTGTGAAGCTGCCCCACATCGCCGACGAGGCGGCGCAGTTTGCGCAGCGCATGATGAAGAATTAAAAAAATCCTCCCGATTTGTCAGGAAAAATCGGGAGAACGGGGAAAAGCAGAACAGGACAAGGGGCGGATATGCGTTTTTCGCATATCCGCCCCTTGTCCTGTTGGGGGAGAAACGATCACGTCAGGAATTTGACTTGTCATGTTTGCTGCGGAGGGCCTCGTTCAGCGTCCGCCAGCCCAGCATGGCGCACTTTACCCGCGCCGGCATGTGGGCCACGTCACGCAGAGCGCCGGCCTCCTCCAGCTGGTCGATCTCATCCTCCGAGGCCTCGCCGCGGATCATCTTCTGGAACAGCTCACAGAGGCGGAGCGCCTCATCCTGCGGGCGTCCGATGACCATGCCCAGCATGATGTCTGCCGACGCCTGGGACACGGCGCAGCCGCTGCCCACGAAGGCCCCATCGGTGATGGTCTGGCCGTCGGTCTTGAGCTTCAGGCGGATCTCATCGCCGCAGCTGGGGTTGACGCCGGCCAGCTCGATGTCCGCATCCGGCAGGTCGTGCTTGAACTCCGGATGGAGGTTGTGCTCCGTCAGGATCTCGTTATAAAAGCGGTTAGTTTCCATAGCCCATACGCTCCCTGATGGTGGACAGGCTCTGCAGCAGGCGGTCCACCTCGTTTTCCGTGTTGTAGAAGGCGAAGCTGGCCCGCACCGTGGCGCTGTATCCCAGATGCTGCAGCAGCGGCTGGGCGCAGTGGTGTCCGGCGCGGACATCCACACCGTCGCAGGCCAGAATTTCGCTGACATCGTGGGGGTGGACGCCCTCCACGGTGAAGGTGACGATGCCGTTATGCTCCTCGGCTCTGTCGGAGCCGAGGACGTGGATATGGGGCATATCGGCCATGCCGGCCAGCGTCCGCTGCGTCAGGGCCAGCTCCTGCCGGTGCATGGCGTCGAAGCCCACGGACTCCACATACTCAATGGCGGCGCGGAGCCCCGCCGCGCCGGCGGCGTTGACGGTGCCGGCCTCGAATTTGTGGGGCAGCTCGGCAAACACCGCGCCCTCACGGGTAACGGACTCGATCATCTCGCCGCCGGTGAGGAAGGGGGGCATCTCCTCCAGCAGGGCACGCTTGCCGTACAGCACGCCGATGCCCATGGGGCCGTAGACCTTATGGCCGGAGAAGGCCAGGAAATCCACGTCCAGCGCCTGCACGTCCACAGGGATGTGGGGCGTGCTCTGGGCGCCGTCCACCACGATGACCGCGCCGTGCCGGTGAGCTATGTCGGCCAGCTGTCGGATGGGGTTGACGCGGCCGATGACATTGGAGACGTGGGTCACGGCCACCAGCTTCGTCTTGCCGGTGATGACAGCCTCGGCCCTGTTCAGGTCCAGACTGCCGTCAGGCTCACACTCCAGAAACTTCAATGCCGCGCCGGTCTGGCGGCACACCATCTGCCAGGGCAGCAGGTCGCTGTGATGCTCCAGAATGGAGACCACTACCTCGTCGCCGGCCCTGATATGGCTGAGACCGTAGCTGTATGCCACCAGATTCAGGCCCTCGGTGGTGTTGCGGGTGAACACGATCTCCGACGTGCTTCCGGCATTGAGGAAGCGGCGCACGGCGGCCCGGGCGTTCTCATAGGCATCGGTGGCCGCCACGCTCAGGGGGTACAGGCCCCGCAGGGGGTTGGCGTTCTGCTCGCAGTAAAAGCGGTTCACCGCGTCCAGCACGCACTGGGGCCGCTGGGCCGTGGCCGCGTTGTCCAGATAGGCGATGTCCTGCGCCATCAGCAGGGGGAAGTCCTTTCGATAGGCGTTGGTCATGTCACATACCTCCGTTCAATTCATGCTGCACCGTCTCGGCGGTGGCGTCGTCGCCCAGATCGTGGGCCAGACGCTCCACGGCGGCACGGGCCATCAGGCGTTCCGCCGCATCGCGGTCGAAGCCGCGGCTCTCAAAGTAAAACAGGGTGTCGTCATCCAGCGCGCCGATGGTGGCGCCGTGGGTGCCCTCCACGTTTTCCTCGGCGCAGAGGATCAGGGGCACGGTCTTGTTCACCACATCATCGCCCAGCAGCAGCACCGTCTCCTGCTCGCTGCCGGTGGAGCCGGCGGAGCCGTTCTTGAAGTCGATGGTGCCGCGGAACACCTTTTTGGCGCTGTCGGACAGAGCGCCGGACACATCGATGTCGCTGCGGGTGTTCCGGCCCACATGGTCCACGGCCAGATTCAGGTCGATGACCTGCTGCCTCCGGCCCAGATAGCCCATGGCGGCCTTCAGGGACGCACCGTCGGCCAGCGTCAGCCGGTCGTCGGCGTAGGTGTCGCCCCGGCCGGGAAGCAGGCGGTACAGCTCCACGGAGCTGCCCTCCGGACAGTGGGCCGAGACCTCGCTGCGCAGGACGGCGTGCTCATCCATGACCTGCACCTGCACCAGACGGATGACCGCGCCCCTTTCAGGCCGCAGCACCGTCCGGACATGGAGGTGATCGCCGCCGCGGAACATCTCGTACACGGTGACGCGCTGGCCCCGGGCGGCGGTGATCTCCACCGTTCTGCGGGCGTAGGGGGCATCGGCGGACAGCTCCAGCCGTCCGTCGGCGGACAGCACCTCCGTGCCGCCGTCCACGGCGCCCGCTTCGTCCCAGAGGAGGGCCGTTTCGTTGACGCCCAGCCGGTTCCAGGTACGGGTGGGCAGTTTATTTACCAGGATCGTTTCCATTGACAGACTCCTTTCCCTCTTAGCCGATGCTGCCCTTCATCTCAAGACGGATGAGGTTGTTCATCTCCACGGCGTACTCCACAGGCAGCTCCTTGGAGACGTTGTCGGCAAAGCCGCTGACGATCAGGGCCCGGGCGTCCTCCTCCGTCAGGCCGCGGCTCATGAGATAGAACACGGCGTCGCCGCTGATGCTGCCGATGCGGGCCTCGTGGCCGATGGCGGCGTCACGGGTGCGGACATCCATGGCGGGGATGGTGTCGGAGCGGGACTCCGAATCCAGCATCAGGGACTGACAGGATACCGAGGACTTGGCGCCCTTGGCGGTTTTTTCCACCACCACGCTGCTGCGGAAGGTGCTGACGCCGCCGCTCTTGCTGATGGAGCGGGTGTTCATATACGAACTGGTATTTTTGCCGATGTGGACCACCTTGGCGCCGGTGTCCAGATCCTGCCCCGCGCCGGCGAAGGTGACGCCGGTGAACGTCATGCGGGAGCCGTCGCCCTTCAGGACGCTCATGGGGTAGAGACAGCCGGTGTGGGAGCCGAAGGAGCCGGACACCCACTCGATGACGCCGCCTTCCTCTACCAGCGCCCGCTTGGTGTTGAGGTTATACATGTTCTTGGACCAGTTTTCGATGGTGGAATAGCGCAGCTTGGCGTTCTTCTTGACGTACAGCTCCACGCAGCCGGCGTGGAGGTTGGCCACGTTGTACTTGGGGGCGGAGCAGCCCTCGATGAAGTGGAGGCTGGCCCCCTCGTCCACGATGATGAGGGTGTGCTCAAACTGGCCGGCGCCCTTGGCGTTCAGCCGGAAGTAGGACTGGAGAGGGATGGACACCTGCACGCCCCTGGGGACGTACACGAAGGAGCCGCCGGACCACACCGCGCCATGGAGCGCGGCGAACTTGTGGTCGGTGGGGGGCACCAGCCTCATAAAGTACTTGCGCACCATGTCGGCGTACTCGCCGTGGAGCGCGCTCTCCATGTCGGTATAGACCACGCCCTGAGCTGCCACCTCGGCGCGGACATTGTGGTACACCAGCTCGGAATCATACTGGGCGCCCACGCCGGCCAGAGACTTGCGCTCCGCCTCGGGAATGCCCAGACGCTCAAAGGTATCCTTGATGTCCTGCGGCACGTTTTTCCAGTCATTCTGCATTTTTGTGTTGGGCCGGACGTAGGTGGCGATATGGTCCATGTCCAGACCCGCCAGCGACGGGCCCCAGTCCGGCAGCGGTGTCTCGTTGTAAATTTGCAGGGAGTGGAGACGGAACTGCTGCATCCAGACGGGGTCGTTCTTCTCCTGAGACAGCTTTTCCACGATGGCGGGGGTCAGGCCCGCCTCCATGCGGTAGGCATCGTGCTCTGCGTCCCGGATGTCGTATACGCTGCGGTCGATGTCGTCTACATAGGTCTTTTCGCGCATGACGGCACCTCCGTTCACTGCTGCTGAAGGCCGGTGAAGCCCTTTTCGTTGATGGTGTCCACCAGCTCCGGCCCGCCGTTCTTTACGATGACGCCGTTTTCCATGACGTGGGCGGCGTCCACCGGCAGGGATTCCAGAATGCGGGTGCTGTGGGTGATGATGAGCAGCGCGCCATGCTGCCGCTCGCGGTAGAGGCGGACGCCGTGGGACACGGTGCGTACCGCGTCCACGTCCAGGCCGGAGTCCGTCTCGTCCAGAATGGCCAGGCGGGGCTCCAGCATCAGCATCTGCAATATCTCGGCCTTCTTCTTCTCACCGCCGGAGAAGCCCACGTTCAGGTCGCGGTCGGCGTAGCTCTCGTCCATATCCAGCAGGGCCATGGCGTCCTTCAGCTTTTTCTTGAAGTCCCACAGGCGCAGGCGGCTGCCGGTCTTCTGCTCCAGCGCCGTGCGGATGAAGGCACTGAGGGTGACGCCGGGGACCTCCAGCGGGTTCTGGAAGGACAGAAAAATGCCGCGTCTGGCACGCTCGTTGACGGGAAGCTGGGCGATGTCCTCGCCGTCGAACAGGATACGGCCGGCGGTGACGGTATAGGCGGGACTGCCGGTGATGGCGCAGCCGTGGGTGGACTTGCCGGTGCCGTTGGGGCCCATCAGGACGTGGGTCTCCCCTGCGCCGATGGTGAGGTCCACGCCGCGGAGGATCTCCTTGCCCTCGACGCCGGCGTGCAGGTTTTCTATGGTAAGAAGCGGTTTTTGCATGTTCGTTGCCTCCTGTGTACAATTTACCTACTAATCTACTGGGGATTATAGGACGAATAGCCTATCTTGTCAATAGGGAAATGGAAAAAGAAAAGCGGAGCGGCAAAAGCCGCTCCGCAGGGGGTACGCAGGGGGTCAGGGCAGGTAGGTCAGCTGCACGGGGATGTGCTGCTCGGCGGTGAAGTCGAACCAGCGGCCGTCGAGGGACACGGAGGTAATGGTGTCCACATCCACCATACGGTTGAAGATGTATACCGCGTGAGCGAAGGGGGCGGTCTCGCCGTCGCCGTAGATGTAGCCCAGCACCCAGTTCATCAGGTTCTGGCTGTCGCTGCTCACCGCGTAGGAGGTGCCGTCGGCATAGTGCAGGGTCAGCTCCTGGACGGTCAGCTCCTGCGCGGGGGAGGCATTGTCCATGGTGATGCCCACGGCGGAGATGCGGGCCGTTTCGCCGTTGGCGGCGGTGAAGGTCCGGACGGGGGCGTAGGTACGGGGCTGGATGGCCACGGCGTAGGGCTCCTTGTCCTCCGCGCCGCCGTCGTAAACGGTGAAGTAGAGGTTGTCGCCCTTCTGATACGTCTCGCCGGCGGCAAAGTAGGCCACCACGTCCAGATGGGTGGCGGTGCTGGTGGTCTTGTCCACGTGAAGCTTGACATTGATGCTGCCGCCCTGCTGGTAGTCGGGGGAGCGCAGGTACATGCGGGGCTCCAGCGGCAGGCCGTAGACCTCGCCGTAGCCGGCCTCCTCATAGGACACGCCCTCGGGATCGTCCACGGTGTAGGTCAGGATGCCGCAGCCGCTCTCGTCGATGAGGAACGTCCCCAGTGTGATGGTGGTGCTGCCAACGGTGAGGCCGGCGTCCAGCTTGGACAGGTAATCGCCCACCAGACGCTGCACCGTCTCCACATCGCCGGGGATGCGCTCCATGTCCGGTACGGTGATGAGCTCACCGGAGTTGCCCTCCACCGTGGGGGCGGAGGCATCCATATCGTCGGTGAAGGCGTGGAGCGTGGTGTCGCTGACGCCGTCGGCGGGAGTCACGTCCGCCTTGATGAGATGCACTACGCCGGCTGCTGCGGCCACCGTCAGCATCAGGGCGGCGGCGATGGCGATGACCACACCCCTGCGCAGGGTGCGATGGGTCTTTTTGTTGTTCTCCATGGCTTTCTGAACCTCCATCAGTGTGTCGGGGGAGGCGTGCAGCGTGGAGAAGGTTTTTCGGAAAAGTTCATGCTCTGTCATGTCTGCGGCACCTCCGATAAAATGTACTTCAGCTTTTCTCTGGCACGGGCCAGCCGTGTGCGCACCGTTTCCTCCGGTATGTCCATGAGGCCGGCGATCTCCTTCTGGCGGTAGCCCTCGTAATAGTACAGCAGCACCGGCACGCGGTAGCGCCGGTCCAGAGCCATCACCGCCTCAAACAGCTCCTGACACTGAGGCTCCTCAAAGGTCAGGCTGTTTTCATAGTCGGCGATGTCCTCCGTCCTGTGCCACGGGGCGCGGAGTATATTTTTGCACCGATTGACCGTAACGCGGATCAGCCAGTTCTTCACATGGGCGTCGTCATCGAACGCCTTGTCCGTTTTGTATAGCTGTATCAACACGTCCTGGGTCACGTCGTCGGCATCGGCGCGGGAGCGCAGATAGCTGTACGCTACCCGGAACACCGTATCCATATATCGCTCTGCCAGAGGGGAAAACTGTTGCTCTGTCATAGATCGATCTCCTTGCTGTCTGAAAGGCCCTTCATACTACATACACGTGGGGGCGGTGAAATGTTTCATCGACAAAAAAATTTTTATTCCCGGGAATGAGCACATCATGTGGAAAACGAAAAGCACGGCATGGCGCGAGGCATTCGCGTCATGCCGTGCTTTTTACGCTTCCGATGGCGGCTCCGTCTCAGGGAGTCTGCGCGTGGGGGACGGATGCTTTCTTCTTACGGACACGGGGGGGGGGGGCCAAATTTTCGTAACGTCTGCTCCAGCAGGGACGCGTCTATCGGCTTGGCGACATGGGCGTTGAAGCCGGCGTCCAGACTCTGCTGGATATCATCGGAGAAGGCGTTGGCGGACATGGCGATGATGGGGATCTCCGCAGCGTCGGGACGGTCCAGCGCGCGGATGGCCCGCACGGTGTCCAGACCGTTCATCACCGGCATCATGATGTCCATGAGTATCACGTCAAAGGCACCCTCCGGCGCGTCGGTGAAGGCGTCCAGCGCCTCCTTGCCGTTCCAGGCGCGGGTGACGGAGGCGCCGCGGTCCAGCAGCAGGAACTCGGCGATCTCCATGTTCAGCTCGTTGTCCTCCGCCAGCAGGACGTGGATGCCCTCCAGCCAGGAGGAACCCTCCGTCTCCTCCTCATCGGGGTCGGGGGCGTAGTGGCGGTCGATCTCAAAGGGCAGGGTGACGCAGAAGGTGGTGCCCACGCCCTTCCGGCTGGTGAAGGTGATCTGGCCGCCCATGGCCTCCACCAGACGCTTCACGATGGACAGGCCCAGCCCCGTGCCCTGATAGCGGGTGCGGGCATCGTCGGACTCCTGCATGAAGGGCTCGAAGATGTGCTGCTGGAACTCCTCGCTCATGCCGATGCCGTTATCGGCGCAGGTGAACTGGTAGACGGCGCTGTCGCCGTCGGCGGGGAGCGCGCGGCCGGTGAGCCGGATGCAGCCGCCGCTGCGGCCATACTTGATGGCGTTGCTCACCAGATTCATCAGGATCTGGCGGAGGTGGGAGGGACTGCCGATGAGACGGGGCGCGTTATCGGTGTCCCACAGGCACTCCACGGTGTAGGCGATGCCGTGCTCGGCGGCGTAGGGCTCGTTGGTGACGCGGACCTCATTCAGAATGTCCGCCAGAGCGAAGGACTTATGCTCCAGCTGGAGCTGGCCGCTTTCCAGCTTGCTCATATCCAGAACGTTGTTTACCAGATCCAGCAGGGTGTTCAGAGCGGTGCCGGCCCGCTGGCGGCATCTGGCCTGAAGCTCCATATCATCGGGAGCCTGAGCGGCCATGGTCAGGTAGCCCTGAATGCCGTTGACGGGGGTACGGATGTCGTGGCTGATGCGGCGGAGGAACTCGCTCTTGGCCATGTTGGCCAGACGGGCGGACTGGGCCTCCTCCATGATCTGGGCCTGATACTCAGCCTCCTTTGTCTTTTCGCGGTTGATGTCCTGGAGTACCACCAGAACGTGGAGGGGGGTACCCTCCTCATCGAAGTCCACCGCCGTCACGGTGACGCGGCACCAGTTGACGGCATCGCCGCGGTAGGCCTGATAGTCGATGTAGAAGCTGCGGTGCACATCGGAGAGGTTGTCCCGGCGGAGTGTTTCACGGATGGCGGCACTGCTCATCTGGAGGTCGAGCTCATCGCGGTACTGCTCCAGCACCAGCAGATGGGTGAAGCGGTCCTTCAGCTTGGAGTAGCTGAGATCCTCCGGCAGGAAGCCGTCCAGCCATGGGGCCAGGAACACGGTGTCGAAGCGGTTCAGCTCCAGATCCACATAGAAAATGGTGAAGTAGATGTTCTCCAGAGAATGGAGCATGTTCACCGTCTTTTGCAGCTGGCTGTTGCTGCGGCGCAGCTCCCGCTGGCTGTCGGACAGCTCCAGGGTCTTGAGGCCGAACAGCAGTACCCAGAAGCCGCCGTACAGAGCGATGAACACTGCGGCGGAGGTGAGGGTGGAGGAAAAGACGGACAAGGCGGGGAAATAGATGTACAGGCCGTAATCCTCGCAGGCGGAGCGGGCGCCGTAATACAGATGTCCGCCGCAGCGGAACGGTTGCAGGGCGCCGCCGTACTCCAGACGGTTCAGGCAGTCCAGCACGGCGCTGTCATCGTCGATGCCGGCGTTGCCGGAGGCCAGCACCGCGCCGTCACGGGTGATGAGGTAGGCGCCCTTGCGGTCCAGATGCAGGCCGGTGAGCAGGGTGGCCATGTCGACCTCCGTGTCGGCGAGAAGGCCGTTGGGCTGCTGGTAGAAGCCGATGACCACGCCGGGAACGTCCCGCCGCGCCACGGCGCAGATATCATAGGAGACGCCGTCCTTCTCCATACGCTGGGTGTAGATCTTGGCGGAGCCAATGAGACTCTCCAGCCGGGCGGAGGATGCGCCGTCCGGCCAGGGCATGCCCGCGTACTGACGGGTGTAGCCGGAGGCCTCCAGCTGCAGGTCCGCGTTGAGGAGGGCGATGCCGCTGAGCCGTATCTCGTCCACGAAGTCCTCCAGATAAGCGTTGGAGGCCAGGGTGGGGTCCAGCTCCAGATGGCGGCTGAGCTCCTGTACGCTGTCGGCCAGACGGAACAGGCTCTTGGTGCCGTCCGCCGATTCCAGCTTATGGAAGCTGATGCACTGCCGGCGCAGGGTGTCCAGCGTGTTGTCCGTCAGGGCCTGAGTGCGGCTGAGGCCGTTCCGGCCGGACAGGTCCAGGGTCAGGAGGAACAGCAGGATGCCGGCGAAGATGATAGAGCCGATCCGCCACTGGAGGCGGGTTCGTTTGGTGTTGTTCACGGCGTCGTCCTCCCCAATGCGGTGTCGGCGTTCAGTCCGAAGGACGCAACGATGCGTTCCGTGGTGCCGTCGGCTTCCATGTCTGCCAGCGTCTGGGCCAGCAGGTCCCGCAGGGCGGTGTCGCCGCCGGCGGCGAAGGCCACGCCCAGCTGAGCGTGCAGCAGCGGCTCATCCAGAAAGCGGTAGGATACGCCGGCCTTTTCCAGCGCGCCGGCCAGCGCTTCAGCGTGGCTGGCGCAGGCATCCACATAGTATTTGCGCAGGGCGGTGGCCACCTGATCCATATCCACCAGACAGTACAGGGCGCGGAGCTGGGGGATGCGGGCATCGGTGGGGTCGGAGAGGATGCTCTCGGCCTTGGAGCTGATCTGCACCGCCACGCGGCGGTCCGCCAGATCGGCCAGGGTGCAGATATCGCTGTCGGCGCGGACGGCCACCACCTGATCGCTGTACAGGTAGGGGCCGGCCCAGAGATAGGCGTTCTCCCGTCCGTTCATGGAGAAGCAGCCCCACAGGCAATCCACCTGGCCGATTTCCAGAAGGAGATCCTTCTCGTCCCAGCTGATCTGCCGGAACACCGGCTCGTAGCCCATGCGGCGGCAGGCCTCCGTGGCCAGAGCCACATCCACGCCGGCGGCCTGACCGTTTTCGTCCAGATAGTTATAGGGGCGGTAATCGTCGCTGCCGATCACCAGCTCGGGGAGATCCCCGGACGGCTCCTCCTGAGCGCCGCAGGCGGCGGGCAGCAGGGCCAGCATCAGCACGGCCAGCACAATGAGATATTTCCTGATGTTCACTGCTCCGGCGCCTCCTTGCTGTCGGGATCTGTGTCGGCATCGCCGCCGCGGCGGGACAGCAGGCGGGCGATGGCCAGCTCCAGTGCCTGTACGCTGACGGGCTTGGCGATGTGGCCGTCCATGCCGGCCTCCAGCGCCGCCTGACGGTCCTCCGCAAAGGCGTTGGCCGTCACGGCCAGAATGGGGATATGGGACAGCTGTGGGTCCGGCAGGGCGCGGATGCGCCGCGTGGCCTCGTAGCCGTCCATCCTGGGCATCTGCACGTCCATGAGAATCAGGTCGTAGTGACCCGGGGCGGACCAGCGGACCTTTTCCACGGCTGCGTCGCCGTCGTCCGCCTCCTCCACCAGGAAACCGGCGCCGCTGAGGATCTCGCGGGAGATCTCACGGTTCAGGGCGTTGTCCTCCACCAGCAGGACGCGGCGGCCCGCAGCGTGGAGCCGCTCCCCGCTCTCCGGCTGCTCCGGCGCCGCATCGGCGGCAGTGCCGGTGCGGAGGGTGTAGGTGCAGACGAACTCGGAGCCTTTGCCCGGCTCGCTGCGGCAGGTGATGGCGCCGCCCAGCTCCTCCACCAGACGCTTGGTGATGGCGAGGCCCAGACCGGACCCCTCAATGCCGGAGACGACACTGTTGTTCTCCTGTCTCTTATACACATCTGACGCTGCCGACG
>ERZ1504684.337-NODE-337-length-11317-cov-2.902415_pt1 | contig 11317 bp, 7 predicted proteins | sample MGYA00572427_ERZ1504684 | MGnify/ENA primary metagenome ERZ1504684 (study PRJEB39906, sample SAMEA3182106) | gut metagenome | biome: human; feature: gut; material: Stool; isolation source: human stools | place: Canada | collected 2013-02-26 ... | reverse complement strand
GCCCTCCGCCGCCTGGGCTGTCCCCAGCGTCGGTGCGTCGCCGTTTTCCAGCAGCTGCCGCAGATGACTGATGAAGTCGAATAGCCCCGCCTTCCCGCTCTGCACCAGCTGCCGCGCGTAGTCGTACAGCGCCGTCAGCCGCGCCTGCCGCATTGCACCATCTTCCATGGCTCCGAAAATAGCCATGACATGGCACCGGTCGTAGATGTAACACAGCAGGTCGTCCGCCGGCATCTCCCGCGCCGCCTGCCGCAGCTCATTCAGCAGCGTCAGGAACTCCCGTGCCGCGTTGCTCTCGTCCTGACACAGCGCATCGTAGTAGTCTCCCTCCGGCAGCACGGCGCGGATGGCCGCCAGCTGATTGGGAGACAACCCCACCAGCGGCGAGCGCAGTACGCCGATGAGCGGCACGTCCTGCCGCGGATTGTCCACGATCTCCAGCAGCGACACCGTCACCGCGATCTCCATGGCGCTGAAAAAGTCCTCGCTCTCCCCGCTGCCGCAGGGGATGCCCTCCCGCGCCAGCGCACGGGTGAACGTCTGCATCCGCGAGCGGGGCGACCGCATGAGGATAACGATGTCCTCCGGCCGTACCGGCCGCATTGCGCCCTCCCCCGCCTGCACGGGGAACTTCTCATCCAGCAGCTGCCGGATGCGCCGCGCTGTAAAGCGGGCCTCCGCCTCAGTGCGGTCCAGCGCCTGGTCCGGTGTGTCCTCCACACTGACCACGTGCAGCTCCGTCTCCCGCCCCGCTGCTGGGGTATAGTACGCCGCGCCGAAGTACAGCTTCTCCTGATCGGTGTAGTCCATCTCCCCCATTTCCTGGGACATGATGTCCGAAAAGACGAAGTTAGTGGCCTCCAGCACCTCCCCGCGGGATCGGAAGTTGCGGCTGAGCACCATGCGGCGGGGCTGCCCCTCCTCGGCATCCGCCGCGTCGGCGAACTGCCGGTACTTACCCATAAAGATGGTGGGGTCCGCCAGCCGGAACCGGTAGATGCTTTGCTTCACATCGCCCACGGTGAACAGGTTCCGCCCTGCGCGGGAGATAGCCCGGAAGATGCAGTCCTGCACCTCGTTGGTATCCTGATACTCGTCCACCATGATCTCCTGATACCGCTGGGACACCTGCCGCGCCAGATCCGTTGGTTCATCGTCCTGACCGCACAGCAGCGTCACGGCGTAGTGCTCCTGGTCGGAGAAATCCATGGCATTGCGCCGCACCTTCTCCGCCTGGTAGCGCTGGGAGAACCGCTCCGTCAGACGCAGCAGCGCCAGCATGGACGGCGCTGCTGCCTGCAGATCCTCCAGATGCTCCCGCTCCGTCACGAGGTAGGGTGCGGTCATCTCCTCCTTGGCCTTCTTGTATTTCTCCCGCACGGCCTTGGCCGCCGCCTTGGCCTCATCGTTCTCGCCGTTTTTCACCGCACCGGCCCGCTGCAGCACCGGCTGCACACGGCCCATGGCGTCCCAGCCCTCCTGAGACGCCTGCTCGTACCGGCGCAGTTCTGCCGCCGCCGCCAGAAACTGGGCCGCGTTGGCCTTGTATACCGGCTCACAGTCCTCCATGGCGGCCACGGCCCGTTCCAGCTGCCCCGCCCAGAACAAGGCCCGCCGCACTGTGTCCTCCATCACCGTCCTGCCGTAGTCGCTGTCTGCCAGCGATGATGGCAGCTGCCGCCAGCTCTCCGCCGCGGCCCGCAGCCACTTCTCGGGGTAGGGATGGCTCTGGATCTTGCTGTGCAGCTCCAGCACCAGCGCGGTCAGGGCCCTGTCATCCCGTCCCGCGCCCAGCGTACCCGCCAGCTGCGCCGCCTCTTCATCGCCGTTTTCGATGTCCTGATAGAACGTCTCCATGGTCCGCTCCAGCGCCCGCTCCCGCAGCAGCTGTGCCTCAGCCTCGTCCAATACACGGAAGTCCGGCGTCAGACACCGCCCGTCCACCGGCTCCAGCAGGTGGATGTGCTCCCGCAGCAGCGATGCGCAGAAGCCGTCCACTGTCTTGATATCCGCCTGATACACGCGGAACATCTGCCGCCGCAGGTGCCGGTCCTCCGGTGTCTCCGCCACCCGCGCCGCCAACTCCGAGGCCAGCCGCGCCCGCAGCTCCGCCGCCGCCGCGCGGGTGTAGGTGATGATGAGAAAATCGTCCACATTGGCGCGCTCCTGCGTCAGATAGGAGAACACCCGCTCCACCAGTACCTTCGTCTTGCCGGAACCGGCTGCGGCGGACACCAGCAGACTTCCGCCGCGGTCAAATACCGCCGCGTGCTGCTGCTCCGTCAGCTTCAGCTCACCCATGGTGCTCCACCTCCCTGTCTACCGTCTGCCAGAACTCCTCCGGCGTTATTTTCCTCAGATAGCGCGGCTTGTCCCGTTTCTCGTCGAACCAGCATGCCGCCCGGAACGCGCACCAGGTGCAGGCGCTGTCCTGCGGCCCGCGGGTGCAGGGGTCGGCATCGATGTTGCCGTCTCCGATTTCCCGCGCCACGCGGTGCAGCAGGCTGTCGATGTATCGCGCCATCCTGCCCATCTCCGCCGTGTCCACCAGCAGATTGGGCAGCAGCGCCGCAGGCTGTCCATCTGTCACCTTCCCGATGGGCAGGTAGCACGGCTTCTCCAGCGCACTGTGCTCCATGGCCCGCAGCACCTCCGGCTCGCTCAACAGCATGCCGGTACGCCGCAGCTTCCGCCGCAGCACGGCCTCCAGCTTCTCCGGCGGGATGCTGCGGTCCTCCCGCGAGATGATCTCCCGCGCCGGCGTATACAGCACGCCGGCCGGCACCACCGGCATCCCGAAATATCCGCTGCCCTCCTTCTGCAGGGCGAACAGGTACAGCAGCATCTGGATCCCCAGCCCGTACCGCACATCCGACAGGTCGAATGCCTTCTGGCCGGTCTTGTAGTCCACCACCCGCAGATACAGCTTTCCGTCCTTTATCCAGCCGTCCACGCGGTCTACCTTGCCCCGCACCGACAGGGCCGTGCTGCCCTCTGTCACGGTGATGCCCGGCAGCTGGCCGTCCTTCCCGCCGAAGCCCAGCTCGAAGGCAATGGGCCGGAAATCCGACACCGCCATCTCGTCGGCGATGTTCTCCACGATGGCGCAGGCCGTCTCCCGCAGCCGCGAGAAAAGATACCGGAATCGCGCCCCTTTCTGGTCGTAGCCGTCGATCATGGTCTGGGCATACAGGTCCACATAGTGGTGCACCAGCTGCCGCAGCGCAGGCTTGTCCACCTCACCGTAGCCACCGCGCGCACACACGTCGCGGTTTACGTTCTCCAGCAGATAGTGGATGAATGTGCCCACCTCCGGTGCCTCGAAACCGGCGCTTGTCCGCTCCTTGGCTCGCAGGCCGTACTCCATAAAATACCCGAAATGGCAGCTTTTCAGCCGGTCGATACGGGACGCGGACATGGCAATGCGCCGCCCATACAGCGTCTGCACCGCCTGAGGCGACAGCCTGCCGCGGCCCATGGATCGCGCCTGTTCCATCCGCGCCAGCAGCGGGGCCTGCCCGCTCCCTGCAAAATACCGCCACAGAGGCCCGCCCATCTCTTGACCGGCCAGCGCCAGCGCCGGTGCCGGCAGCTCCCGCCGACAGGCGCCGTCCTCCCGCTCCACCGTGATCTGCGGGAACAGCCTCCCGATGCGCTCCACCACAAAAGACGGCAGCAGCTGCCCGCCCGCGCCGTCCGTCACCGGCCACATCACCGTCAGCGACGCCGTAGGCTGCGCCAGGCACGCATAGATGTTCTGCAATTCCGCGCCGAGGGGGTCAAATGTGGCGTCCGACAGCAGGATGCCCCGCTGCTGCAGAAGCTCCCGCTCCTGGGCGTCCAGCAGCCCGCCCCCCGTCTCCACCGTGGGCAGCACGTTGTCGTTGGCGCCCAGCAAAAACAGATGCCGCACCGTATGCCGGTCGTTCCGCGTGATGGGCGTCACCTTCACCTGATCCAGCGTGGCGGGAATGGTGGCCACGGCGTACTGGCTCAGCACCAGCCGCAGCAAGCGGGCGAACTCCTGCCCATCCACCTCTACGTCGCCCAGCAGCTCCACGAATTGGTCCAGCACGCCGCAGAAGATGCTCCACAGCTGGCTGTACTCCTCCGCCAGCTGCACCTGTCCTCCGTCGTACAGTGTCGCCGTCTGGGCTTTCAGTGTCTCCGGCACTCCTGCGTGCTCCGTAAACCTGTAAAGTACTTCTGCTTTATCCCGTATGGTTTTACCTGCCTTCAGTCCCTCGCTCAGTTCCAGGAACAGCACGCGCACGCGGCGGCGCACCGCGTTGACCTCCTCCAGCCGCTGCCGCCGCGCTTCGCTGATCTCCTGTCCGTAGCCGTCTGGATCAGCGGTCCAATCCGCTTCCTTCAGCCACATGCCGCCCCGTATCTGCCACCGGATCACATAGTTTTCCAGCATATCGCACTCCGCTGCTGAGATACCCGCCATGCCGGTTTTCAGGCACCGGAACACGTCCTCATACTCAAATCCTCCGGTAACAGCATCCACCATGGTCAGCACCGGCTTTTCCAGGATGTCGCTGCGCCGGCTGATGTAGGCGGGGATGCCGTCCCTGCGGAACACCGCCTCCAAAAGCGGCCCGTATACCTCCATGTTCCGCGCCGCCACACCGATATCCCGCCAGCGGCAGCCCTGCCGGGCCAGCCGCCGCACACAGGCGGACACATATTCCGCCTCGGAGAACGCTGTCTCCGCCTGATACAGCCGGATGGGCGGCTCCTCCCCCTGCCACGGCTCCTCTCCATCGAAGAAGCATCGCTCCAGATACCCCAGCGGCCCATCGTTTTTGCTGACAAGCGTTTCTACTTCACATCTTGCGTGTACCAACGCTGCCATCCGTTTCAGGCGATCCCTCTGCCGCAGGGCGTTCTGGAACAGCTGCGGGTCCGACTCGTCTCCCAGCAGCGTCACCGTCAGGCAGTTCCCCTGCCGCAGCGCCGTCTCCAGAATGTCCTCCTCCACCCGATTGAAGTAGGAGAACCCGTCAACATACACGTCCTTGCCCATCAGATAGTCCGACTCCGGCAGGGCATCGCACAGCTTCTGCACGCGGGAGCGGGCGTCGAACCCCTCCCCCCGCAGGTGGGCATCGTAGGCGCCGTAGATCAGCGCCGCTGACCGCAGCTTATCCCCAGCCGCGCCCTCCATGTCCGCCACCTGCGCCAGCAGCATCTCCGGCGTCACCTGATAGGCGTACAGCTCATCGGCCAGCGCCACCAGCTGCCGCAGAAACGCCGGCCGTTGGGAGGGCCGCGCAAACACCGTCAGTCTGCTGCTCACCTCCTGCAGCGCCCGCCGCATGGTCAGCAGCTTGCCGCCAGCGTCCAGCGTCACGTCCGCCAGTCCGCCGGTCTGGGCCAGTACACGGGTGGCCAGATTTCGGAAGCTCAGCACCTCCGCATCGCGGCTGGCTGTGGGTCCCAGCGCACGGCACAGATCCAGCTCCGCCTCATGGGAGGCGTGCTCCGGTACCAGCAGGATCTGCGGTCGCTGCCGCCGCTCCTGCATCGTCTTCAGCACCCTGCGGCTCTTGCCCGCACCGGCGCGGCCCATCCAGATCTGTAATTCCATCCCGCATCCCTCGTTTCCCGTGATCTTTTGGTCACGCCGCCATCACGCCCTGCGCTGCGGCAGCCTTCGCTGTCTATACGCTGATTATACCGTATCCACTGTCCAAAGGAAAGGACATTCCTCTGTGCTGCGAAAAAAAGCGCGCCTCTGACCGCTCCGCACCTGTGCGGAGCCTGTCAAAGACACACTCTTTCGATTCACTTTTCGCCACAGAGCTGCTGCCGCAGCCGGTCGCGGTTCTCCTCCGTCACGGTAACGACCCGTACCCGCGGGTGCGCCGCCACACGGCCCAGGAATTCGCTGTCCGCCTGCTGCAAAACGCCGTACACCGGCTTATCGCCGTCCAGCGCTGCCAGCACCGCCTTCTGGAATTCCAGTGCCTCCGCCTCCGATGGTCCCAGCTCGTCCATGACGATCACGTCGCAGTCCGCCGCGTCCGCCAGCGCTGCGGGCCCCAGCCGGTCGAACAGATCCGTCCGCCGCTCCCCGCAGAGACACACCAGATTCTCCGGCGACGGCTGCTGGCCCTCCGCCGCCCGCAGCAGGTGGATGGAGGGCCTCTCAAAGATGCCTGTTATTCGACGGGTGAAAAAGCCACCCAGCCGCTTCCCTTCCAGCACGGCTCGCAGCAGCGTGGACTTGCCCACGCCCTTCCGGCCCATCAGGAACAGATGCTCAGTGCATGGGACAGCCATGGTGGACCTCCCCGTTGGCCTCGCGGCGCTCTGCCCGCACCAGGATCATCTCACCGGCGATGGACACGGCGATCTCCTCCGGCGTCACGGCCTTGATGGCGGTGCCGATAGGCGTATGCACAAAGGCGATGGCCTCATCGGAGATGCCTGCGTCCCGCAGCCGCTGGTTGACAAAGGCCGTCTTTTTGCGGGAGCCGATGACGCCCACGTAGGCCGTCTTGTGCTGCAGCACCTGCACCTGCGACTGGAAATCGTACTCGTGGCCGTTGGTCATGATAACCACATAGTCCTCCGGCTCCACAGTGAGGTAGTCGCGGATGCGGGTGAAGTCGCCGCAGACGACCTGGTCCGCCTGGGGAAACCGCTCCCGCGTGGCGAACTGGGGGCGGTCGTCAAAAACCACCGGCCTAAACCCCACACTGCTCAGCAGCGGCACCAGTGCCTTGGAGATGTGCCCCGCGCCAAAGATCAACGCCCGCTCTCCGATGGGCAGCTGCATTGTAAAGCATTTTGCCTTAACAGTATTTTCATCCATCAGATAGGGCATGGTCCCGTCCAGCGGCTGCACCAACCAGCCCACCGTGCGGGTACTGACCCGCCGCAGCACCTCCGCCGCCAGTGTATCCCACGCCCCATCGCCGCAGGGAATACGGCGGAAGTAGACGGTCACATCGCCGCCGCAGACCATACCGGTGCTCTGCTCGCTGCCATCGCGGCGCAGCCGGAACTCCCGCGTCATGCTGTCGGTACCGTCAGCCAGCATCTCCCGGGCGATGGCAATGGACTGCCCCTCCACGGCGCCGCCGCCGATGGTACCGGCCAGCAGACCGTTGCGGCCCACCAGCATCTGGCTGCCCGCACCTCGGGGCGCGGATCCGTCGTCCCAGATGATGGTGGCCAGCACTGCGTCCTGTCCCTTCTCCCGCTGGTACACCAGCGTCTGAAAAATGGTATTCATCGTGTTTACCTCCTGCCGTACCAGCGGCTATTCACAGACACCCTGCGGCGCAAAGCCGCAGGGCGTCCTTTGTTTGCAATGGTTTCCGATCAGGCCGCCTGATCCGCCGCAGATGCTGCGGGGATAGAGTTGGCCACCAGCGCATCGTACTGCGCCTGGGTCAGGTCGCAGTGGTAGAACAGCTCGAAATAGGTGCTGACCTCGGTATAGAGATCATAATCCGCCGCCTCGGGATACAGGACCTTGGCCATCCACGTCATACCCAGCAGGCGCTGGACGCTGGGCGGGAATCCCATCCAGTTATAGGGGCCCATGGGGACCTCATAGTATTTGCCGCTCTGGATGGCGGAGATGGTCTGCCAGTTCTCATTGCCGGCCACGGTGTCGTAGATGCTGCCCGGTGCAAACAGGATCACATCGGGGTTCCAGTTGAGGATCTGTTCCATGTCCACCTCGTTGCCGGTTCCCTTGCCGGAGGGCTCGTCCACCACAGCCAGATTGTTGCTGAGCAGGTCGATAACTTCGGCATGGAAGGAACCCTGTGCGATGACGTTAAGTCCTTCATCTCCAGTGATGTAAAGGAGATTTACTTTATCCACGCTGTCGGCAATGGATACAATGCGGTCATAGGCGAAGCGGCAGTAGTCCGCCCGCCCCTGCGCCTCGTTGGGCATTGCCAGGAGGTCTCCCAGCATGGCGTATGTATCATCCATAGAGGAAAGGTAGGCATCGATGTGGACAAAGGGAATGCCGGTCTGCTCCTGCAAGTCATCCATATCCTCCACAATACTGCCCTTGGGCTCGCCAACATCGATGACCACGTCCGGCGCAGCGGCCAGCAGCGTCTCAAGATTCAGCTCACCTTTTCCGCCATAAAGTTGGCCCAAAATCGGCAGATTGTAGTATTTCTTATCCAAAAACTCCGCAGCGCTTTCGTCCCACGCATTGGCGATACCCACCAGCTTATCCGGTGCCATGGCGAAAACCACGATCTGGGCCAGAGGGCCGGAAACAGCAATTTTTTCCACAGTCACAGGTACTGTGACCTCGCGGCCGCAGGAGTCCGTGAATACCCGCGTGGTGCCATCTGCGGCGGTGTTCTGGCTGTTGTCACCGGTATTCTCCGCAGGCTTTGCACCGCAGGCAAACAGCGAGAACGACATCACCAGTGCCAGCAGCAGCGCCATCCATCTTTTTCCATTCATTGACAAATTTCCTCCTCATTTTCTTCCTTTTTTACTTCCGGTTTATTTCCGTTTTCCTTCCTGATTTGCTTCATGAGGAAGTTTCTCAGGAATTTTCGACGTTTGAAAGACAAATATCCCCGCACGGCGAACTACCGGTATGTGCCAAGGAAACGCTGCATCACCGGTGGGCTCCAGCTTCTCCCGTAGGAAGCCATCCGTGATAAGGGACGCATCATCGCGGCGGCGGTACGTTTCGAAAAAAAGGCGGGCCTCCTCCCAGTCGCGGAAGGGCTGGTCAAAGCGATAGGCCGTCCGCTTCAGCTCATAGGGGATGTTCAGCTCCGTCAGCCGCGCTTCCGCAGCTGCCACGCCGTGACTCTCTTCCAAGGGCTGCTTTGTCACGGTAAAACGATGGTCCCTATGGTCGCGCTTGACGGCGATGACCGTGCCGCGGCACTGGGATCTGGCCACGGACAGTATTTCGTCCATGCTGCCGAAGAAGCAGAACACCATGGCGTCGTAGGGTTCGGCGGGACGGTCAGTGAAAATATCTGTACATAGCGGCGTCACGTTTTCAATGTGCCGCGCAGCCAGCTCCTCTTTCAGCACCGAGAGGGCCTGGGCATCGCAGTCCGCCGCCGTCACATGGCGGACATGGGGCGCCAGCGCCAGCGAGAGAAATCCCAGACCGCAGCCTGCGTCGCAGACACGATCCTGCGGCGACAGATACGGCAGCAGCTCCGCCGTCAGGCGGCGGTGGAAATCCGTCTGGCGTCCGGCATCCGCCATGTAGCGAATCATGTCATCCGTCCAGCGGAACACGGTCCTCTCCTCCTTTCGGCACGATGGCGGGGCCGTAGGCCGTGTCCAACAGAGCCGCGTCCACGCCGTAGAGACGGCGGAGCAATTCTGCTGTCAAAACCTCCTTTGTTGCACCAAACGCGGCTACCGCGCCGCCGGACAGGGCCAGCACACGGTCGGAAAAGCGCAGAGCGTGCTGGGGATCGTGGGTAGAGAGCACCACCGTGTAGCCCTGACGGGACAGATCATGGACGCAGCGCAGCACACGAAGCTGGTTGCCGTAGTCCAGCGAGGACGTGGGTTCGTCCATCACCAGAATGTCCGCCTGCTGACACAGAGCACGGGCGATCAGCACCAGCTGCTGCTCGCCGCCGGACAGCTCCGCAAAATTACGGTAGGTCAGATGCACTACACCCAACTGCTCCAGAGTGGCCAAAGCCTGCTGCTCCTGCTGGGCAGAGGGGGAGCGGAACGGCGAGAGCTGGCGGGTCACGCCCATCAGCACCGTGTCCAGCACGGAATAACCAAAGGTAGGGCGGTGTATCTGGGGGATGTAGGCGATATGGGCGGCCAGCGTCCGCTGGTCCAAAGTACGGGCATCCCGCCCGTCCAGCAGGATGGCACCGCCATAGTCCGGCAGACCGCCCAGAATGCAGCGGAACAGGGTACTTTTCCCCGCGCCGTTGGGGCCCAGCACCGACAAAAGCTCTCCCTGCCGGGCCGCGAAAGAGATGTTCCGCAGCGCCGTATGGCCACCGCGATATGTATAGGTAAGTTCCTTTACAGTCAGCTTCACAGGCGGTCCTCCCCCTTTACCATGAGATAGACAAAGAAGGGTGCGCCCACAAAGGCCGTCAGGATACCGATGGGGATCTCCACCGCCGTCAGGCAGCGGGCCAGATCGTCCACCAGCAGCAGAAACCCTGCGCCGAACACCATGGACATGGGCAGAAGATACCGGCAGTCGTTGCCCACGATGCGGCGGCTCAGGTGCGGGATCACCAGACCCACCCAGCCGATCATGCCGGAGACGGAGACGCTGGCCGCAGTGAGCACCGTGGCACAGAGGATCACTGCCAGACGGATCCGGTCGGTATTGATGCCCATGGAGCGGGCCTCGTCCGGTGACAAGGTCAGCAGATTCATGCGCCAGCGCAGCAGCAGAAGGGGCACCAAGCCAACCGCCATGCAGGCGGCAGCGAAGCCCACTGTTTTCAGCCGCGTGCCGGACAGGCTGCCCATGAGCCAATAGGTGATCTGAGGCAGTTGGTTGGCGGGGTCGGCCACCAGCTTAATGTAGGAGGTGCCGGCGGAGAACAGCGAGCCCACCATGATGCCGGCCAACAGGATGCTCACTACCCTGCCGCCCCTGGTACGGCTGCCGATGAGGTAGACCAGCACCACCGTCAGCAGGCTGAAGCAAAAGGCGAAAATCGTGGTCATGACGCTGCCCTGTCCCAGCAGGATGGCCAGCGCCGCGCCGAAGCAGGCTCCCGAGGACGCGCCCAGAATGTCCGGCGCGGCCATGGGGTTCTGGAACACCGTCTGGTAACTGGCACCGGCGGCGGACAGGGCACAGCCCACCAGGCAGGCCATCAGGATGCGGGGCAGGCGGATGTTGTGGACGGCGATGGCCATGTTGTCCGTCCACGTCTGGGTGAGGGGGAACAGGCGGGACAGCAGGATGCGCACCACCTCGCCCAGCGGCACATCGTAGCGCCCCCAGACGAAGGACAGGAGGAACAGCGCCGCCAATGCCAGCGCCATCAGGCACACGCGGCCCAGCGGCCGCTTCCGGTGCGTCGACATGGCGCCCCTCCTCTCCTGTAAAATACGTGCTCTATTTTACAGGATAAAGGGGCAAAATGCAAGGAGCGGTGTGCGACATTGTCGGATAGTTGTGCGGCAAATCTATTTACCCAGCCACTGACGCAGCCGCTCCCACAGCTCCAGCGACCGGAATCGCAGGACATAGCCATCGCCGTCGCCGGTGATGAGAGACAGGTCATCCTCCGTCAGGCCGGCGCCCAGCGCGGTCCGGGACAGGTCGGACGCGGCGGCGGGACACAGGGGCGGGGAC
>ERZ1504684.333-NODE-333-length-11403-cov-4.627423_pt1 | contig 11403 bp, 9 predicted proteins | sample MGYA00572427_ERZ1504684 | MGnify/ENA primary metagenome ERZ1504684 (study PRJEB39906, sample SAMEA3182106) | gut metagenome | biome: human; feature: gut; material: Stool; isolation source: human stools | place: Canada | collected 2013-02-26 ... | reverse complement strand
TATGCAAACAAACAACTAAAAACCATCTCTATCAAAAAATGAAAACCAAAAAGTTTTATCCGTGGCTGGTAGTGGCGCTGCTTTGGGTGGTGGCACTGCTCAACTATATGGACCGACAGATGCTCTCTACCATGCAGGGCGCAATGAAACTCGACATCGTTGAACTACAGAAGGCTGAGGCTTTCGGCGCTCTCATGGCTGTGTTCCTCTGGATATACGGCATCGTAAGCCCGTTCGCAGGCGTGGTTGCCGACCGCGTGAGCCGCAAGAAGCTCGTTGTGGGCAGTCTGTTCGTATGGTCGGCAGTAACTTATCTCATGGGCTACGCTACCGACTTCACGCAGCTCTACTGTCTGCGTGCGCTGATGGGTGTGAGCGAGGCGCTGTACATACCTTCGGCTCTGTCGCTCATCGCCGACTGGCATGAGGGCAAATCGCGCTCGCTGGCTATCGGCATACACATGACCGGTCTGTACGTCGGTCAGGCTGTGGGCGGATTCGGCGCTACCATCGCCGCTACGTTCTCATGGCATAGCACATTCAACTGGTTCGGCATCATCGGCATTGCCTACTCTGTTGTGCTCGCACTGCTGCTGTACGACAAACCGAAGGCTGTGGCTGTAGTTTCGCCAGACCCCGCAACGCAGATGAAGAAGGAGAGCGTGTGGCGCGGACTCAGCGTCGTGCTTTCTACATGGGCGTTCTGGGTGATACTCATCTACTTCGCCGTGCCGAGCCTGCCGGGATGGGCTACCAAGAACTGGCTGCCTACGCTCTTCGCCGAGAACCTCGGTCTGGATATGGCGGAGGCTGGTCCAATGTCTACCATCACTATCGCGGCTTCGTCGTTCGTGGGCGTGCTGCTCGGTGGCGTAATGTCGGACAAGTGGGTGCTGCGCAACATACGCGGACGCATCTATACCAGCGCAATCGGCTTGGGCATGACTATCCCGGCGCTCATTCTGCTCGGCTTCGGCCATAGCGTTGTGGCTGTAGTAGGAGCCGGAATGTTGTTCGGCATCGGCTTCGGCATGTTCGACGCCAACAACATGCCGATACTCTGTCAGATTATCTCAGCTAAGTATCGCGCTACGGCTTACGGCGTGATGAACATGGTGGGCGTGTTCGCAGGCGCTGCCGTTACTCACCTGCTCGGCAAGTGGACCGATGGCGGCAATCTGGGCATGGGCTTTGCGGTGCTCGGCGGCGTTGTCATCGTGGCGCTCGCGCTGCAGCTGGCTTGTCTGCGCCCAACATCGGATAATGTTGAATAAATGTTGAGGTGGTGAGATGACTCTGCTCTATCTTAATCCTCCCAGTTCTTTCATTACTTTTCATCCCGCAATTGAAAACAATAAATTAATAATCAATTAAAATAAACAAGACTATGGAAAAAATCGTAGGACTTATTGACGCACCGTTTACACCGTTCTATGCAAATGGTGACGTTAATCTCGAACCAATCGAGGCTTATGCAAAGATGTTGCAGAAGAATGGCTTGAAGGGCGTGTTCATCAACGGATCGTCTGGCGAGGGATATATGCTCACAACCGAGGAGCGTATGCAGCTTGCTGAGCGTTGGGTGAGTGTGGCTCCCGAAGGCTTCAAGGTTATTGTGCATGTAGGCAGCTGCTGCCTGCGCGAGAGTGTGCGCCTTGCTGAGCACGCTCAGAAGATAGGTGCATGGGGCATCGGCTCGATGGCACCTCCGTTCCCGAAGATTGGTCGCATCGAGGAACTCGTGGAGTATTGCGAGACTATCGCAAACGCTGCTCCTGAGTTGCCGTTCTACTACTATCATATCCCTGCGTTCAACGGCGCATACCTGCCGATGGTAGACCTCTTGAAGGCTGTCGACGGACGCATCAAGAACTTCGCAGGCATCAAGTACACTTACGAGGCTCTCTACGAGTACAACCAGTGTCGTCTCTACGGCGGCGGCAAGTTTGATATGCTTCACGGACAGGACGAAACAATCCTCCCGAGCCTCGCTCAGGGCGGCGCTCGCGGCGGCATCGGCGGCACAACCAACTACAATGGTCGTGAACTCGTGGGCATCATCGACGCATGGAACCGCGGCGACATCGAGACAGCTCGCGAGAAGCAGAACTTCTCTCAGGAGGTTATCAACGTTATCTGCCACTTCCGCGGCAACATCGTGGGCGGAAAGCGCATCATGAAGCTCCTCGGATTCGACCTCGGACCGAACCGTGTGCCGTTCCGCAACATGACTGACGAGGAAGAGGCTCAGATGAAGAAGGAACTTGAAGAGATCGGATTCTTCGAGCGTGCAAACCAGTTCTAATGTCAACCAGTCAACATAACAACATATCACCTTTAAGAAAATGAATGTAAAGGAATATATCAAGTCTTGGGCTGAGTCTTACAAGAAAGATCTCACCGAGAATATCATGCCGTTCTGGATGAAGTACGGCTTGGACCGCGAGAATGGCGGCGTCTATACTTGCGTAGATCGCGACGGATCGCTCATGGACACAACAAAGTCGGTGTGGTTCCAGGGTCGTTTCGCCTTCATTTGCTCGTTCGCTTATAATAATGTAGAGAAGAATCAGGAGTGGCTCGACGCTGCAAAGTCTACACTCGAGTTCATCGAGAAGCACTGCTTCGACGAGCAGGGTCACATGTACTTCTCTGTAACTGCTGAGGGCAAGCCGCTGCGCAAGCGCCGCTATGTGTTCTCGGAGACATTCGCCGCAATCGCGATGTCTGAGTATGCTCTCGCTACTGGCGACCAGCATTGGGCTAAGCGCGCCATACAGGTGTTCGAAGACACACAGCGCTTCCTCGCTACACCGGGCTTCCTGCCCGCTAAGTTCGAGGCTGATGTGAAGCTGCAGGGCCACAGCATCGTCATGATTCTCATCAACGTAGGCTCTTGCATCCGCAAGGTTGTAAACGATCCGAAGCTCACACAGCAGATTGACGAGTCGATTGAGAAACTGAAGAAGTACTTCATCCATCCGGAGTTCAAGTGCTTGCTCGAAACGGTAGGCGAGAACGGCGAGTTCATCGACACCAACATGACTCGCACCATCAATCCGGGCCACTGCATCGAGACCTCTTGGTTCATCATGGAGGAGGCAAAGCTGCGCGGCTGGGACAAGCCGATGTTCGACATGGCGCTGCAGGTGTTCGACTGGTCTTGGGACTGGGGCTGGGACAAGCAGTACGGCGGCATCATCAACTTCCGCGACTGCAAGAACCTGCCATCGCAGGACTACTCGCAGGACATGAAGTTCTGGTGGCCGCAGTGCGAGACCATCATCGCTTCGCTCTACGCTTATCTCGGAACCGGCGACGAGAAGTATCTCTATCGTCACGAGCGTATCAGCGAGTGGACATACGCTCACTTCCCCGACGCTGAGTACGGCGAGTGGTACGGCTATCTGCATCGCGACGGAACAGTGGCGCAGCCGGCTAAGGGCAACCTCTACAAGGGTCCGTTCCACATTCCGCGTATGATGATAAAGGGCTACATGCTTTGTCAGGAGATTCTGAAAAAGCTCGAAGCATAAGCATAAGAGGGTGCCATGCACCCTCTTAATTTTTATTACTATTATGAACCGATTTCTATCCTTATTCCTTTTTCTTTCTGCCGCATTGTCTCTTTCTGCTCAGCATGTGCGCAGCGTTGTTGGCTTTCCGGCTGCTGAGCCCGGCTATTCGCTCGGCGTCTCGGCATGTTATGCAGGTCAGATTGGCGACTATCTCGTTGTGGCTGGCGGCTGCAACTTCCCCGAAGCTGGCAAACCGAAGAAATATTACGCCGGTGTATATGCCGCACGCATGGACCGTGCGACGCTGCAATGGCGCTTGGTGGGTTTTCTGCCCGAAGCGGCTGCGTATGGTGCTACGGTTGCCTGCGGAGACAGTCTGCTGTTCCTTGGCGGAAGCAACACAGACCACGCTCTTGCTGCGGTTTATAGCGTTCGTCTTAACTCTGCCGGCACAGATGTCTCAATAAATCGACTCGCCGACCTGCCGGCTACGGCGGATAATATGGCGGTGGCGCTTGTCGGAAACGACGTCTTTGTTGTCGGTGGCAATCAGAACGGCAAGCCGTCTGCTGATGTTCTGCGTTATAAACTCGGCGCAAACTCGGTTGCTCAAGGTTCAAACTCGGTTAATCAATGTTCAAATAAAATTGCTCAATGTTCAAACTCGGTTAATCAAGGCGCAAATTCAACTTCTTCTGCCGATCTTCGCATCCCAGGCGCGCCTCGTGTGCAGCCCGTAGCCGCTGCGTATAACGATAAGTTGTACGTTTGGGGCGGATTCTATGCCGACGGCGAGCAGAGCAAGGTGCATACTGATGGTTATGTGTACGACGTGAATGCGAAAGAGTGGGGCGCTTTGTCCGCTCCGCGTTCTGCGGATGGCGAGGAGATGACGCTTTCGGGTGGCATTGCGTGGGCTGATGGCGACCACTTGTATGCCACTGGCGGCGTTAACCGCACGATATTCCTCGATGCGATAAGTGGTAGATACGAATGTGTTAAGAAGGACGATTACCTCAAGCAGCCAATCGACTGGTATAAATTTAGCGGCAATCTTTATGTCTTTGATGCTGTCGCAGGGCAATGGCTCACTACGACGTTCGCAAATCAGGCTCTTGCACGCGCCGGTGCGCAGGCTGTGCCTACAACGTTCGGCGTGTATTATATAGGTGGCGAGCTGAAGCCGGCGCTTCGCACGCCACAGATTGTATTAGTTGAGAATTGAGAGTTTTATTCAGTTGAGAATTGAGAGTTTATTCAGTTGAGAGTTTATTCAGTTGAGAATTGAGAGTTGAAAGTTGAGAGTTATGATTACCATTGTAAAACTATGGTTTAAATATTAGCAATAAAGCATATCATAACTCTCAACTCTCAATTCTCAACTGAATAAACTCTCAACTCTCAACTCTCAATTCTCAACTTTATGCTTAATTGTATCCGAACTTACCGATATTCTCTTCGCTCGAACTTTCTTCCTGCGCAATCTTACGCATATGCTGCTCATAAGCCTGCGCCAGTCCGCCCGTACTCGTCTCCTTATAGAGCGACGGCAGGTCGTGACCTGTCTGCTTCATCACCTTCACCACGCGGTCGAACGACACGCTGTGCGTTCCGTCTGAGAACGAAGCATAGAGGTTGGCGTCGAGAGCGCGAGTTGCGGCGAAGGCGTTGCGCTCGATACACGGAATCTGAACCAGTCCGCACACCGGGTCGCACGTCATGCCGAGGTGGTGCTCCAATCCCATTTCGGCTGCATATTCTATCTGCGACGGACTGCCGCCGAACAGCTGGCAGGCTGCGGCTGAAGCCATGGCGCATGCTACGCCCACCTCGCCCTGACAGCCCACATCGGCGCCCGAGATAGATGCGTTTTGCTTCACTACGTTACCGAAGATGCCGGCTGTAGCGAGAGCGTGCAGAATGCGTGTGTCGCTGAACTTATGTCCTTTTGCAAGATGGTAGAGCACGGCGGGCAATACGCCGCACGAACCGCAGGTGGGGGCTGTGACGATGGTGCCGCCCGATGCGTTCTCCTCGCTCACCGAGAGGGCATAGGCGTAAACCAGTGCGCGCGACTGCAGCGACTGCTTGTAGCCGCTCGCCTTAACGTAGTAGATAGGGCCTTTGCGTGGCAGTTTCAGCGGACCGGGCAGTGCGCCTTCGTGGTCGATGCCGCGTTCTACAGACTCCTGCATGGCGCGCCAAACCTCCATCAGATACTCCCAGATGTCCTCGTCCTCGCACTCGTCAACGTACTCCCAGTAGCCGCGTCCGTGATTCTCGCACCACTGCTGTATCTCGTGCAGCGTGTTCTTCTGATACACCTCGCGCTTGTTGTTGAACCAGCGGCTCTTTTCGCCTTCCGACAGTGCGCCGCCGCCTACGCTGTAGCATATCCACTCGTTCATGCGGTTGCCTTCGGCGTCGAACGCTACGAACTTCATGCCGTTCGGGTGATAGGGCAGGAACACCTTAGGCTGCCACACGATGCTTAGCGGAGCGATGGGGCGCAGCACTTCGTCGATTGCTACGTCTGTCATGTGACCTCTGCCCGTTGCTGCCAGGCTGCCGTATAGTGTCACCTCGAACGATTTCGCGTCCTTGTTGTGCGCAGCGAAGGTCTGTGCAGCCTTTTGCGGTCCCATTGTGTGACTGCTCGACGGGCCTTTGCCTATTCTGTATAATTCTTTTAACGATTTCATAGTTGTATGTGAGTCTTAGGATAAAAACAAGTTGATATATTGTTGCTTACAAAGTTACGATATTTTATTGATAGTCACAAAGCAAAGCATCGCTTGTTCGGTTCAAATTACGCTTTATTAATTTGAAACATGTTAAATATGTGTTAAATGCGGCGTCCGCATATTTAGAATTTCCCTTTCTTGCGTTATTGTTTATAGAAAGGGCAGGGCGCTGAGCTGTTCGTTTCAGTGCTTTCCTATACATATATATAATGTGCAACTGAATAATATATATAATGTGCAACTTAAATAGATAGGAGATAATCTTATGAGAAAGTTTTTTTTGATGTTGACGACTGCGATGTTCGTGCTTACGACGTCGTTGTATGCAACAGAGAAGAGCGAGAAGAAACTTAGCGTGAAACCTTTCAGCGTGATAAACGTTGTTGGTTCGCTTAAGGTAGTGTACGAACAGGGTAGTACGTATGAAGTGAGCCTTGTGGGCGACGCCGCAGCATTCGACCAAATACGCGTAGGGAGCAATGGTTCGGATCTGAACATCTCAAAGTACGGCAAGGTCATTGGCAATGTGTATGTCGAAACTTCCGATTCGTCGGACAGACGCAGCGTTGTTGTGCACGTAAAGGCGCCGGACGTGAGCGTGTTCAATATGAGTGGCAGCGGACAGATTGTTGTTGGCAAGATGAAGTCTACGGCTGTCACGTTCAATCAGGCTGGTTCGGGCAAGATTGCCGTGAGCCAGGTAGTAGCCAGCCATGCTAACTTCAACAACGCTGGCTCGGGCACTATCCTTGTCGACGATGTGAAGGCTGATTATGTAGGACTGACGATGGCTGGTTCGGGCACAATCAACTGCCGAACAAGCAATGCTGATAATCTTAATTGTACGCTTACCGGCTCTGGTCGCATCTCTGTTTCGGGTAAAGCCGGCAACTATAAAAAGTATGTCTTAGGTTCGGGCAAGATAAACGACAGTATGTTGAAGTACGATAAACTGCTCAACATGGGCAGTAATGTGAACGTAACAGGCAATACTTACAATTCGCGCAGACCGGACTCTCCCGACGGCGTCATCATCGCCCGTCCATAATGCGTGCCGCCCCAGCATTTATGCGTGTAAAAATAGAATGAAGCTAACGAATACCCGACTACCGTGAACCAAATACAGTTTGAACAGATGTCGCCACAACTGCGCAACATAGCTCAAGGCTATGCCCGCCGCTATCTTGCGCGTACTGATGATGCGGACGATGCGGCAAGCGACGCGATGCTTAGGCTTTGGGCTGTGCACGACTCTCTCCGCGACACAGCCCATGCCGCTCGTCTTGCGGCTGTCATAGCTCGCAATGTGGCTATCGACATGTTGCGACGGCGGCGCCCGACAAGCATCAGCGGCGACGAAGCGCACACGTCCTGGCTTTTGCAGCAGGAGTCGGACAACAATACTCCAGAGAGTCAGCTCGAATGGAAAGAGGACGAGCAATGGCTGCGTCAGCGCATAGAGCAGTTGCCGCCGCGCGAGATGCAGGTGATGCGACTGCGTCAGACCGAGCGCCGCACCAATGAGCAGATTGCCGCCATATTAGGCATCAGCAAGGATTCGGTGGCGACGATGCTCTCCTCGGCACGACGAAAACTATTCAATCAGATAAAGGAAAGGAACAGAACATGACAGACCGACAAATAATATCACTTCTGAAGCGCTACATGGACGGCGCCACTACCGTTGAGGAGGAGACCGCATTGGCTGAGTTCTTCTGCACGGCTACCGATGCTGACCGACCTGACGCTATATCTGCCGCCGACTGGAGCGCATATAGAGAGATGTTCTGCATGTTCGCTCCCGAAGCGGCTGACAAAGAACAGCAGGATGAGGCTGCGACTACGACCGTGCAACGCTTCACGCTGCGCAACACTCTACTTTGGGTGGCATCGGCTGCTGCCGTTGCTGTGCTTGTGGTTGCTGTTTCGGCACTGCTTCCCGAGAATACGCCGTCTGGTCAGTCGTCGAACGCGCCGTTGGCTCAGCAAGCAGCTCGCCTTGTGTCTGCTGATTCTGTCGCCGACAGCATTTCTGCCGAACAGCCGCAGCGTATTCTCGCCGACAGCGTGAAACAGCAGCCCGGAAAACGGCGTTTGCACAAGTCTGTTCGTCCTTACTGGCAGCCGCGTCCGCCGAAGGTGTATGTGGCTGAGGCTGACAAGAGCGCATCCACCCGTGCCGACTCCACCGATATAGAGGAGGCTGTGCGCCAAGCCGACATCCTGCTTCATGCTATAAATGTCAACCAGTCGGCTGAGATCAATCAGCTCGAGCTTCAGGCTATGGAACTGTTCGAGGCTGACGACGCTGAGGCTGACGAGTACGAGCCGGAAGCCACGGGCAACAGCATACAGCAATAACCCATAATAAAGAAAACATAACAAACAACCCTGTAAATATATTACGTATGAGACAGATTTTAATAATGGCAATATTCTTAGTGCAGGCGTTTGCGGCTTCTGCGCAGAGTAATATCGAAAAGGTGTTCAAGATAGTGCTGGACAATCCTTCTACCGAAGTGCTGTCCAGCTCCGACTATAACGTAGTTTGTGTCGATAGCGGCGTGAGCTATTGCAAGTTCATCGAGTTCACCGTTCCTGCGAAAAAGAAGGAACTCCTCGCACAGATGGAGAAGAAACTGCTACTTGCGAAGTCCGACGCCTACAATGTGTTCATCAAGAAGCCGGGCAGCAGCTCGTTCGCCAGCAACCGTCTGTACGACTATGGAGCCAACAACGAATACAGCGTAGAACTGGGCTCTTACATGTCGCACGCCTACTACGGTCTGTGCTTCAAGGACCCCGCCGACTCCATGCGCCGTCACGCCTATCTGGCTGTATGGTTTAAGGAGAGCAACAAATATCATTGCTACTACTATCACATCTACGGCGTGATGCCGGCTCGTTTTAAGGAGTTCAAGTCGGGCATCAGAGGTGCGAAGCCAATTAATAAGGGCAGCATGTTGCGCACGCAGACCGTCCTCGACGACAACGGCGTGACCACAACCACGTACGACAACGACGGCAATGTGCGTGTCTTCAATTCGCGCTCGTTTCCTTCGGCTACAAATAACGAGGTGAAGACCGACATCGACTTCATGCTCATGTTCGGCAATCTGCGCGCTGCCTTCCTCGACGCCATAAAGGATGCCGATGCGAAGACGCTGCAGACAGGCATCGTTGTCAAGATAGCGCGTCTGTGCCGAGAACACAGCAAACTGCTCACCGATAACGAGAAGCAAACCTGCACATCAATCATCGACGAGATGAAGAGTACGCTGAAGAAGGTGAACCCCGACACGTTCATGGACGGCGTGCTGCAGGAGGCGCGTATAGCGGTGGCTAAATAAATCTGTGTTGTTGTCCGAATAGACGTATTGCCTTGACGTTATAATAGAACGTATTGCCTTAACGTTAATAGAACGTATTGCATTGATAAAATAGTAAAAGCGAGTAGCTGAGGCTTCACAACCTCTGCTACTCGCTTTTTATTGTTTCTGCGTAAGCCGTCGCATTATTGGTACGGCTCATGTCTGTTGTTTATCCGTAGAACAATTGCTTATCCGTAGATAATGTTGCCCTGCTCGTCGCGGTTCTCGTCGAGGAACGACTTGTTGTACTGTGTCATACCGCGCAGCGACATACCCATGCTCGAGAAGCCGCCGTCGTGGAACAGAGTCTGCATCGTCACCTTCTTTGTCAGGTCAGAGAACATCACAACGCAGTAGTCTGCGCACTCGTCTGCACTCGCGTTGCCCAGAGGCGACATGCGGTCAGAGAAGTCGTACAGACCGTCGAAGCCCTTGATGCCGCTGCCCGCTGTGGTGAATGTAGGCGACTGAGAGATGGTGTTGATGCGCACACCCTTCTCGCGACCGTAGATGTAGCCGAAGCTGCGGGCGATCGACTCCAACAGCGACTTGGCGTCTGCCATATCGTTGTAGCCGAAGAATGTACGGTGAGAAGCCACGTAAGTCAGAGCCAGCACCGAAGCGTTCTCCGACAGAGCGTCGAGCTTCTTGGCTGCCTGAAGCATCTTATGGAACGAAATTGCTGAGATGTCGAGGGTCTTGTTCAAGAAACCATAGTCAAGATCGTCGTAAGTACGCTTCTTGCGCATGTTCACACTCATAGCGCAAGAGTGGAGCACGAAGTCGATCTTGCCGCCCAAAGCCTCCTGGGCCTGAACGAAGAGGTTGGTCAAATCCTCTACAGATGTCGCATCTGCCGGGATTATTACTGCGCCGGTCTTCTTGGCGAGCTCGTCGATTGTACCCATGCGGCAAGCCACCGCTGTGTTGGTCAATACAATCTGTGCGCCTTCCTCAACTGCACGTTCTGCTACTTTCCACGCAATAGATGCGTCGTTCAATGCGCCGAAGATGATACCGCGCTTTCCTTTCAATAAGTTAAAAGACATAATGTTCTATTATTATATAATGTATATTATCCTTGTTAGTGAACTCTAATGGAATATCCTGCACACTTATGCACAATCTTTTTGCCATTTCCGACTGCAAAGGTATAACTTTTTGCACACCTACCAATAAAAGTGTGCAAAAAACTGCATCTCCAACGCAAAATACTTTCGTTTTCTGCACAAAACTCTTATAGTGTGCAAATTTTTGCTGACAAAATCAAGCCCTTTTCCCCACCAATTACCCCTACACATTATAAATATATAATACAACCTCTCAACTTCTGTTGCCCGAAACCCCAACTTCTGTCATCGTGCTCCGTCCGCCGTCCGATCAGATTCCGTCCGCCGTCCGATCGGATTCCGTCCGCCGTCCGACCCACATCCCGAATATTTTCATCACCCACTCACAATACATACACCATAACCTCCAAACCCTCACAAAACACATCCATGTCATCTATACCCGCATTTTTGGCGCTTAACCCCCTAAAACCGCCCATTGGGGTTGATTTAAGTCAAATTGAGCCTAAAAATGAAGTTTTTTTGAAACTTTTTTGTCAAAACACTTGCAAGGTAATGATTTTTGTTATACCTTTGCATCCGCTTTCGAGAACGAACTAATCGAGCTAACAACGAGATAATCGTCGGGGTAGGAAGCGAAAAAAGAAAGAGTTCTTTGAAAAGATTTACATAAACAGACAAGTAGTACAAGAAGCAAGTC
>ERZ1504684.319-NODE-319-length-11655-cov-4.227586_pt1 | contig 11655 bp, 9 predicted proteins | sample MGYA00572427_ERZ1504684 | MGnify/ENA primary metagenome ERZ1504684 (study PRJEB39906, sample SAMEA3182106) | gut metagenome | biome: human; feature: gut; material: Stool; isolation source: human stools | place: Canada | collected 2013-02-26 ... | reverse complement strand
CTCTATTCGTCGGCAGCGTCAGATGTGTATAAGAGACAGCGTTCATACCGTTCGAGGACCTGAAGGCGTTCGTGCCCGAGATGGCGCGCTATAAGCTCAACGCCATGCACCTCCATTTGGTTGACGACCAGGCTTGGCGCATCGAGATAAAGAAATACCCACAGCTCACAGCGCAGGCTTCGTCGCGCTGGGGTCAGGACGACATTCAGATGCCGTACAAGGGCTACTACACGCAGGAGCAGATGCGCGAACTGGTGAAGTTGGGCGCTGAGTATCACGTCGACATCGTGCCGGAGATAGAGATGCCGGGACACGAGGTGGCTGCCATCAGCGTGTTCCCCGAACTCACTTGCCACCAGCGCCAGGTGCCGGTGCGCACAACCTGCGGCGTGTCTAACGAACTGCTCTGCCCGGGCAACGACTTCACATACGAGTTCCTCGGCAATGTGTTCAAGGAGATTACCGACATCTTCCCGTCTAAGTATATCCATCTCGGCGGCGACGAGGCTGGCAACCCAGCGCTCGACTGCTGGACCGACTGCCCGAAGTGTCAGGCGCTGAAGCAGAAGCTCGGCATCAAGACCACCGACCGCTCGGAGAACTGGCATCTGCAGGGCTATCTGTTCGACCGCATGATAGAACTGCTGCGCGACAAGTACGGCAAGACGCCGATGTTCTGGTACGAGTCTGACTTCAAGGAGATTCAGCCCGGCTGCGTAACCTTCGCTTGGCGCAGCGGACAGACGCAGGAGGCACTCGACGCTGCCGTGCGCAACAATGCTCGCATTATGCTCTGCCCCGGCGAGCACTGCTACTTCGACTATCCGATGGCGAAGGGCGATATGCCGGAGGTGAACTGGGGCATGCCCGCTACAACGCTGAAGGATGCCTACTCGCTCGACCCGGCGTGGGGCATGAACGAGCAGTTTGAGGAGTACAACCTCTTCGGCGTGGCTGGCACACTATGGAGCGAGTGCATACCGACCGTAGAGCGCATCTACTATCAGGCTTATCCGCGTGCTATCGCTCTCGCAGAAGCTGGCTGGACAAAGCAGCAGAACCGCTCGTGGGAGGGATTCCTCACCCGTCTGAAGCCGACAATGAAGGACATGATGCGCCGTGGCATCACCTGCTCGCTCGAAGTGAACGGCGAGAAGTAATATCGCATATAATACGACTTCAAATTGAATCTATACAACGCAACTTTGGGCTTGCATCTTTCATGCAAGCCCAAAGTTGTTTTTTACACATAGTAGTGGATGTGCTGTTCAATAATAACCACCCACATATACATAACATTTTACAAAAACACATAAATAATAAATAAATAGCACGCTATTCTTGTATTTCTCACAACAAAATCGTATTTTTGCAGTAAATCAAAACAATAGAAATATGGCACAATTCATCAATCCTTTCTCAGATTGGGGATTTAAACATATCTTTGGTCGTGAGATTTCTAAAGACTTGCTGATTTGCTTCTTGAACGACCTGTTTGCCGTCGAGTTTGTAATTAAGTCGCTGGCGTTCGGCAACAAAGAACAAATCGGACTGTCGAAAGATTCAAGAGAGGTGATATTCGATATCTATTGCACGACGGACGAGGGCAAAGAGATTATCGTGGAAATGCAAAACCGAGGACAAGAACACTTCATTGACCGGGCTTTGTATTACACCTCACGCGTGATAGTGAACCAAGGCATAAAAGGAGAATGGGACTATGACATACGACCCGTCTACACAATATGCTTCATGAACTTCATCGACCCGTTGCTACCATTTGGCAAGTTCAGAACGGACATGATACTCGCCGATAGAGACAACGGTAAGATGGTGTCCGACAAGATACGCATGGTGTATCTGATGCTGCCGTTCTTCGAGAAAACAGAGACGGAGTGTGAAACCGATTTTGAACGCTGGATATTTGTTTTAAAGAATATGAATACATTTGAAAGAATGCCATTCCTGGCTAAAAACGCTGTGTTTAAAAAGTTGGCTGAGATTTCTGACCTTAGAACTCTCAGCAAAAAAGACATGGACAAATACGAGGATAGCATCAGAATCATGCGCGACGCCTACGCCACTTACAAATACGCTATAAAGACCGGATTGGAAGACGGACGAAAGCAGGGATTAGAAGAAGGAATGGCGCAGGGAATAGAGAAAGGAATGGCGCAGGGAATAGAGAAAGGAATGGCACAGGGAATAGAGAAAGGAATGGCGCAGGGAATAGAGAAAGGAATGGCGCAGGGAATAGAGAAAGGAAAAGCAGAGGCAGAACACCTAAAGAACATTGAGTTTGCAAAACTCATGCTAAGCGACGGCGACTCTACTGAGAAGATACAAAGATACACGGGACTTACGGCAGAAGAAATTAACGAAATTGCGCAAAGCCTACATTAATAAGGAGTCGCTATTGCGCAAGGTAGTGTAAACTGAACTGTGTTACGCACAAAAACCTGCATAAGTAAAAATAAGAAATCCGCAATGCTGAAAAACAAGCATTGCGGATTTTTTTGTTATAGTATCTGAAGCACCTCCTTGAGGTCCTCAATCTTTTTGAGTTCGTCCATGATGACACTCACTTCGCTGCGGTCGTGAACGCGAATCTCGATGGTGCCGTCGAAGATGCCCTCCTCACTCGAGATAGTGATGCGGTGCATATTGACGTCGAGCTTGTCGGAGATAACCTCCGAGATGTCGTGCAGCATGCCCTTGCGGTCGATGCCGCGCAACTCTATCGTCGCATCGAAGAACATCACCTTGTGCATATCCCACTTTGCGTCGAGGATACGATTGCCGAAGCTCGCCTTCAGTCGCGAAGCCACATCGCAGTCGCGGCGGTGAATCTCTATGCGGTTCTTGTTGTCGATGTATCCCATAATGTCGTCGCCGGGGATGGCGTGGCAGCAGGTCGGGAAGATGTATTGCGAGATGTTCTCCTCGTTGATGATCACCGGCTTCTTCTTATTAAAGCCCTCGCCCACTATGAATAGATTCGACTTCTTATCGTCCTTGCTGTTGTCCTTCTTAAGGAATGGCACAAACTTGCGCCATCCGCCCTGCTCTGCCTTGCGCTCGCGCAGCTCGTCGAGGTCTTTGTCACCGAGCAGGACGGAGCGTTTGCCAAGCATAAGGAACAGATCCTCGTGCTTCTTTGCCTCGTGCAGTTCGCAGAGTTTATTGAGCACCTGCGTAGTCATCTCCAGTTCGTTCTTGCGCAACCAGTCATCGAGTATCTGCTCGCCTCGCTTCTGCAGTTCGCGGTTGTCGCGGCGCAGTATCGCCATAATCTTCTGCTTCGCCTTCGCCGTGAAAACGAAGTTTATCCACGAAGCCTGCACGTGCTGCGACTTCGACGAGAGTATCTCCACCTGGTCGCCGCTCTGCAACTTGTGGCTCAGCGGCACCAGTTTGTGGTTCACCTTAGCGCCGATACAGTGCGAACCGAGGAACGTGTGTATCTGGAAAGCGAAGTCGAGCGCCGTACATTGCGCCGGCATAGTCTTGATTTCGCCCTTCGGTGTGAACACGAATATCTCGCTTGCAAAGAGGTTGAGCTTGATGGTATCGAGGAAGTCCATTGCGTCGGGCTGCGGGTCGTCGAGAATCTCCTTGATAGTAGACAGCCAGTTGTTGAGTTCCGAATCTTCATCAACGGTCTCTACGCTCGACTCCAGTCCCTTCTCCTTGTACTTCCAGTGAGCGGCAAAGCCCTGCTCAGCCACTTCGTCCATATGGTCGGAACGTATCTGCACCTCTATCCACTTGCCCTGCTTCGACATCAGCGTCACGTGCAAAGCCTGATAGCCGTTTGCCTTCGGGTGGTTCACCCAGTCGCGCAGACGGTCGGGGTGCGACTTGTATATGCGGTTGATTGCGACGTAAATCTTGAAGCACTCGTTAATTTCCTCTGAGCGTTCCTTCGGCGTATAGATGATGCGCACAGCAAGAATGTCGTAGATTTCGTCGAACGTGACGTGCTTGTTCTGCATCTTGTTCCAAATGGAATAAGGACTCTTCACGCGCGCCTTCAGTTCGTACTTTATGCCCATCTTGTCGAGAGCTTCACGTATAGGAGCAGTGAAGTTCTCGAAAAGCATGTCGCGCTGCGCCTGCGTGTCGGCAAGTTTTCCCTTGATATAGTCGTACTCTTCGGGATGCTCGTAGCGGAACGAGAGGTCTTCGAGTTCAGTTTTTATCTTGTTCAAACCCAAGCGGTTTGCGAGTGGTGCGTAGATGTAGAGCGTCTCACCGGCAATCTTATACTGCTTATTAGCTGGCTGCGACTGCAGAGTGCGCATGTTGTGCAGACGGTCACAAATCTTGATGAGTATGACACGGATATCATCGCTCATCGTGAGCAGCAACTTCTTGAAGTTTTCTGCCTGCGCCGACGCCTTGTCGCCGAAGATACCACCAGAAATCTTGGTCAGTCCGTCAACAATCTGCGCAATCTTCTCGCCGAAGATATTCGTGATATCCTCAACGGTATAGTCGGTATCCTCGACAACATCGTGCAGGAGTGCGGCGCAGATGCTCGTCGACCCGAGTCCCATCTCCTCCACCGCGATGCGTGCCACCGCAATAGGGTGCATGATGTATGGTTCGCCCGACAATCGGCGCACACCTTTGTGTGCCTGTCGTGCGAAGTTGAACGCCTTGGTTATAATATCAACCTTCTTTCGGTGACGCGATGCCACATATATATCGAGTACTTCCTTGAAGGCTTGTTCTATCATTTGGTCATCAGCAGACTCTCGCTGCTTGTCTTTCAGATTCTGGTCGTCCATGATTCAGGTCTCCTATATATTAATAAGGTATATGTGTATGCGGCAGGGTGCAGAGATTCGCACCAATCTTACTTGATGCGAATCTTCTTGCCTGCACGTATGTTGCTTCCGCTAATCTTGTTAAGCTTTTTCAGTTTTCTAACGGTGGTGCCGTTGCGGCGTGCTATCTCAGAGAGCGTGTCGCCCTGGCGAATCGTTACGTTCTTGCTGCGTTCGCGGCGCGACTTTTTGCGCGACGCCTTGCTGTGTCTGCCGCTTCTGCTTGAAGAGTGGCGCGATACTACCGGAGCGTCTGTGTTTACAGCCACTTCCAGGCGCTTTGTGAGCAGTTCGTCGGGTTTGTAAGCGTAGATAGAGTCTTCGTTGTCGATGAAGTTGCCCACCATAGCCAGCGGCAAGCGAATTGCAGACGGCTTTGTGCTGCCGTTCACAACGCAACGGCGATACTGCGGGTTGAGCTGCTTTATCTGGTCAACATCCATACCGAGCACCTGAGCCACCTGCTCGAAGTGTACGTCGCGGTTTACGACCACGGTGTCGGTCTTTACGGGCAGGTCTGCACGCATCGGACAGATATTGTGCTCGCAATAGTAGTTCATTATATAGTTGGCGGCGATGAACGCCGGCACGTAGCCACGTGTTTCTTTCGGCAGATAAGGATAAATGCGCCAGTAGTCTTTCTCGCCGTTTGAGCGGTGGATGGCGCGGTTGATGGCCTCCGGACCGCAGTTGTAGGCTGCGATAACGAGGTTCCAATCGCCGAAGATCTTATAGAGATCGCGCAGATAGTGGGCTGCTGCGTACGAAGCGCGAACAGGGTCGCGACGTTCGTCAACAAGCGAGTTCACTTCGAGTCCGTACTTCTTGCCGGTGGTGAGCATGAACTGCCAAAGACCGGTGGCGCCGACGCGCGAAACGGCGTTAGGATTGAGCGCCGACTCAATGACCGGCAGATACTTCAATTCGAGAGGCAAGCCATACGACTCGAGAGCCTCCTCGAAGATAGGCATATAGAAGTTCTGTGCGCCGAGCATCACACTCACAGAGCGACGCAGACGTCCGCTGTAGCGGTCGATGAACTTCTGAACGACGTCGTTGTAGGGCAACTCGATGATGGTCGGGATGCGGCTCAGACGCTCTTTGTACACTTCTGCGCTGTAAACCGGATTCACATCAGGCATGTTGCAGTCGAAGCTCATGTGGAGATAAGTCTTGCTGTTGTAGTTGTTGAGCAGACTGTCATAATCGTGAGTAAGCGCCTCAGGCAGGTCGATCACTTCCTGCTTGCCCTGGGCGTCGGTTACTATTATTTCGTCGTCATTATTCTCGCTCTGCGCGAGAGCCTGACTTGCAAAGCCGAAAAACGCTGCGGCTATAATTATCAATGATTTCTTCATAATCTTTTGTTTGTCTTTAGAAATTCAGGCTGCAACTCAATCCCAAGCTGTTAGCCTTGAAGGGGTTCCGTTGGCGGTTGTCGTTGATGATGGTCGGCTCCAGCTTAAGGCTCAAATCCTTCGAGATATCGAACTCTGAGAGCGACGCGTCGACGTATGCGTCAACGATTGAGAGTGCGTAGACACCCACCAGGCAGAAGAAGCTAAGGTCGCGCCAGCGGCGGAACTTGTCTTTGCGCTTCTTGAAGAGCGTCTGATAGCGTTGTATGTTCGACTCGTCGATTTTCGCTCCGAGATGCAGGAACTGGTTATAGCTCTGCGTATTCGGGTCGTCGTCCATCAAGTCGAGATAAGCCTGCGAGTAGTCGGTGTACATCTGATTGTTCCAACGCATGGCGTAGATGCAACCCACGAATCCGCCATACACAATCGGCAACTTCCAATACTTGCGGTTATAGATCTGTCCGGCGCCGGGCAAAACGATGGCGAGCCACATGGCACGCTTCGGATTGGGGCGCCATGTGCTCCAGTCGCGCTTCACCTTGTAAACGCTGTCTGCCTTTATAGGCGAGAGTGCGTTGTCGGCTACGCTGTCTGCCTTTATAGATGTGAACGAAACATCCATACTATCAGCTGCGGTCTGCGCTTTTGCCGTTGTAGCGGACAAGAACAGAATCGCAGCAAGCGCCAATGTCTTTAATATATATGTAATGTTCTGTTTCACTATTGTTTCTTGTTTATGTTTTGTCTGCAAGCTGTTGCAGGTTCTTACTTCATCTTGTCGAACACAGCCATGATATGCTCCAGCTCTTCTTCGTTTGCGAAAGGTATTGTTATCTTTCCCTTGCCTTTGGGCGAGCATGTGAGCTGCACCTTTGTCTGCAGGAACTCCGAGAGGTGGCTGCGCAGGGCATTGTACTCCTCTGGGAGCTTTGCCTTTGCCACAATCTTCTTTGTTCCGCTGTTGACGTCTTCGCCGTTCTTGAGCATCTGCGCCATTTCCTCAACCTTGCGCACGGAGTAGCCGTTCTTGAGCACTTCGTTGAAGAGTTTTATCTGCAGCGAGGGCGAGTCGATAGCGAGCAGAGCGCGAGCGTGTCCCATGTCTATCTCCTTTTTCTGCAGGGCTATCTGCACCTGAGCCGGCAGACGCAGCAGACGGAGATAGTTGGCTATGGCTGTGCGACTCTTTCCTACGCGCTCCGACACCTTCTCCTGCGTCATGCCGTCGGCGTCGAGCAGGTGTTCGTATGCGAGCGCAATCTCAATGGCGTTGAGGTCTTCGCGCTGAATGTTTTCGACAAGCGCCATCTCCATGATATTCTCGTCGGCAATGGTGCGTATGTATGCGGGAATGGCTGTGAGACCAGCCATCTGCGAGGCGCGCCAGCGGCGTTCGCCCGCAATGATTTGGAAGCGTTCGTCGCTTATCTGTCTGAGCGTGATGGGCTGAATAATGCCAATCTCACTGATGCTGTTTGCCAGTTCCTGCAGCGCATCGGGGTCGAAGTCGCGTCGGGGCTGGTTAGGGTTAGCCTCTATCTGGTTGAGCGGTATTTCGTTTATGGTTGATGTACCCTGCGTACGCACTCCTCCGGTGTCGATGAGCGCATCGAGTCCACGTCCGCCTTCAATCTCGTCGAGTCCGCGTCCGAGCACGCTTCGGTTATATTTCTTGTGTACTGCCATCGTCTTGTTTGTTTACTCTTTTTTCGTTCTTGTTGATAATCTCCTTGGCGAGTGCCAAGTGGTTTTTCGACCCAGCCGAGTCAGCGTCGTAAAGAATCACGGGGAGTCCGTGGCTGGGACTCTCGCTGAGCTTCACGTTGCGTTGTATGACAGTCTTGAACACAAGTTCCTGGAAGTGGCGCTTCACCTCATCGTATATCTGGTTGGCGAGTCGCAGGCGGCTATCGTACATGGTGAGCAGGAAGCCTTCTATCTCCAATGCCGGATTTAGCTTGCTCTTTATTATCTTGATGGTGTTGAGGAGTTTCGTGATGCCTTCGAGCGCAAAGTATTCGCACTGCACGGGTATCACCACCGAGTCGGCAGCGGTGAGCGCGTTCACGGTGATGAGTCCGAGCGACGGACTACAGTCGATGAGTATGTAGTCGTAGTCGTCGCGTATCTGGTCGAGCATGTTCTTTATTACGCGCTCGCGGTTCTTCAGGTTGAGCATCTCTATCTCTGCTCCCACGAGGTCGATATGGCTGGGAATGACATCGAGTCCGTTGATGTCGGTGGTGTAGACTGCGTCGTGCACGTCGGCGTGGTCGATGATGCACTCATAGAGCGAGCAGTCAATCTCCTTGATGTCTACGCCCAGTCCGCTCGACGCGTTCGCCTGCGGGTCTGCATCCACCACGAGCACCGTTTTCTCGAATGTAGCGAGCGATGCTGCCAAGTTTATCGTTGTTGTCGTCTTGCCTACGCCACCTTTTTGGTTGGCCAATGCTATTATCTTTCCCATTTGAAGTCAAAATTATTTGGCAAAGGTACATATTTTATATGAGAATAGGCTCGTTTAAACCTTTTTTCGTACATTTGCAGTTGAAATAAAACTAAAATTATGAATACTAAAAAGCCATTAATACTTATTTCGAACGACGACGGCTACCATGCCAAGGGTATAAACTCGCTTATTGACATGCTGCGCGACATTGCCGACATCATAGTCTGTGCTCCCGAATCGGCTCGTTCGGGCTTCGCTACGGCGTTCTCTGCCACGGTTCCGCTGCGCTTGAAGCTGCGCCGCGACGAGGAGGGCATGCAGATGTGGTCGTGCAACGGCACGCCGGTCGACTGCATTAAGCTGGCGCTGCAGGAGTTGTGCGTTGATCGTCTGCCAGACATGATTCTGGGCGGCATCAACCACGGCGACAACGCCTCGGTGAACGTTCACTACAGCGGCACGATGGGCGTAACCATCGAGGGCTGTATGAAGTACATACCGTCTATCGGCTTCTCGCTCTGCGACTTCGCGTCGGATGCCGACTTCGAGCCGCTGCGCCCATACGTGCGCCAGATTGTGCAGAAGGTGCTCGCCGAGGGTCTGCCCAAGGGCGTGTGCCTGAACGTGAACTTCCCGAAGCTAAAGGAGTTCAAGGGCGTGAAGATGTGCCGTATGGCTATGGGCACGTGGTACAACGAGTGTGCAAAGATGCGCCACCCGCACGGCTACGACTACTACTGGATGACAGGCGCCTACCGCAACGACGAGCCGGAGCAGGAAGACACCGACAACTGGGCGCTCACGCACGGATATGTCTCTATCACGCCGACGCGCATCGACGTTACGGACTACGACTTGCTGCGAAGTTGGAAGGAAGAGTTTTGAGCCCCTCCCAACCCTCCCCATCGGGGAGGGCTTAGTTAGCAAAGGCTTAGAAAACTTAGAAAGACTTAGAAGACTTAGAAAGGCTTAAAAAGGCTTAGAAAGGCTTAAAAAGGCTTAGAAAGGCTTAGAAAGGCTTAGAAAGGCTTAGAAAGGCTTAGTTAGGCTTAAACGTCACTTATAAAGAACATGAAATACTACTTAATAGTTGGCGAGGCATCGGGCGACCTGCACGCCTCGCATCTTATGACGGCTCTGCTCAAAGAAGACCCTAAAGCTGAGTTTCGTTTCTTCGGCGGCGACATGATGTCGGCAGTCGGAGGCACACGCGTGCGCCACTACCGCGAACTGGCGTACATGGGCATCATCGCCGTATTGCTCCACCTGCGCACTATTCTGCGCAACATGGCGTTCTGCAAGCGCGACATCGTGGAGTGGCAGCCCGACGCCGTGATTCTTGTCGACTATCCGGGCTTCAACCTCAAGATTGCGAAGTACGTACACGAGCATACCAAGATACCGGTCTACTACTATATCTCGCCGAAGATATGGGCGTGGAAGGAGTATCGCATCAAGGAGATAAAGCGCAACGTCGACGAGCTGTTCTCGATACTGCCGTTCGAGGTGCCGTTCTTCGAGCAGAAGCACCACTACCCTATTCATTACGTGGGCAATCCGACGGCTGAGGAGGTGCGCCAGTTCCGCGCAGCGTACAACGTATCGGACGAGGAGTTCCGTCGTGAGCATGGGCTCGACGAGCGTCCCATAATAGCGCTGCTCGCCGGAAGCCGCAAGCAGGAGATTGCGGGCAACCTACCGCAGATGATTGCTGCGGCGCGCAGATTCGGTGGCTATCAGTTAGTGCTTGCTGCGGCGCCGGGCATCGACGCCGAGTTCTACGACGCATTCATCGGCGGAAGCGGCATGCACGTGGTGCGCGGCGAGACCTACGCTCTGCTCTCACATGCCGACACGGCGCTCGTGACGAGCGGCACGGCGACGCTCGAGACGGCGCTCTTCCGCGTGCCGCAAGTGGTATGCTACAATACGGCGCTGCCTAAGCTGGTGGGTTTCTTGCGACGTCTCGTGCTGAAGGTAAAGTATGTGTCGCTGGTGAACCTCATCGCCGACCGCGAGGTGGTGCCGGAGCTGGTGGCCAACACGTTCTCGGAGGCAAACATCGCCGAACAGCTCAAGCGTCTGCTACCCGACGGCGCAGCGCGCAGAGAGATGCTCGAGGGCTACGAGGAGGTGTGGCGGAAGATTGGCGAGGACAGTCCGTCGGAGCGCACAGCGAAGGAAATGGTCTTAAAAGTAAAAAGGTAAAAAGTAGCGGAGGTCTCCGGCCTCCGCAGCAAGCTACGTTGACAATAAAAATAATGCCGTTATTGGTGCTGCGGAGGCCGGAGACCTCCGCTACTAAGACAATAAAAAAATGCATTTTTGTGCTGCGGAGGCCGGAGACCTCCGCTACTAATCATGCAAATATAGTACAAGCAAACTCCCGCGAAAAAACTCATTCTAGAGATTTGAAAACCGCAAAACGAGCGTTTTCGATGCTGTTCTTCACTCTAAAATCATAAAAAGTGAGACTTTTCGATGTAAAACGATAGGTTTTGCATTGTATTTCCTATCACTTTACCCTGTAATTCGATAGACTTTACACGGTAAAACCTATGCTTTTACCAGGTAAAGTCTATCGAAAAGCTTGATTTCTCCTAAGCTAAAATTGCACACTTTCGCAATTATCACCACAACGCTTTGTAAGCCAAACGCTTACAACTGCACGCTCAAAACTCGCGAAAAACGCACAAAAGATTTTGTTTTTGATTTTTCGCGAGTTATGAGCGGTTTAAAACTGCAAATATCGTTTGGGCAAAAACCGTGCCAAAACCAATTAAAGGTACTTCTCCACAAAGCCCACCACTCTGCGCGCGTACTCCTCTTTATAGTCGGCATACGCATCGGCGTGCTTGCTGCCGTGCGCTATCCAGAGCGCCTTGGGCTGCGGCTTCGCCTCATAGAGCGGATAGACCATCCATGTAGGCACAAACGTGTCGTTGTCGCCATGAATGAAGAGCATCGGCTTCTGGCACTTCGCCACCTGCTTCAGCGGCGACGCCTCGTT
>ERZ1504684.292-NODE-292-length-12300-cov-3.587097_pt1 | contig 12300 bp, 10 predicted proteins | sample MGYA00572427_ERZ1504684 | MGnify/ENA primary metagenome ERZ1504684 (study PRJEB39906, sample SAMEA3182106) | gut metagenome | biome: human; feature: gut; material: Stool; isolation source: human stools | place: Canada | collected 2013-02-26 ... | reverse complement strand
GCCTATGACGGCACAACCGCTGCAACAGCCTTCGATGTGGCCACCGCAACAACCGCCGCAAAGACCGCTTCCGCCACAGCCGCAATATGCCGGACAACAGCCTACGGCTCCGCAGCCTCCATACGGGGCACAGTCTGACACGCACTGGCAGGAACAGGCATTCTCTCCCGAAGACTACCCTGCGCAATATCCCGCGGACGGAGAAATCAATTACAATCCCAAGGATTACGAGGAATATCCCGATTTTCCCCAATCCATGTTAGAACCCAAGTATTCACCTTATCAGACAGTTTAAGATTATGGCACTCGAAATCACAGGAATGACACGCTCGTTCACGTTCAAGAAAGGCAGCGGAATGATTACGCTCGACGATCCCAACCCGTCGGACAGCCCCGAAATGGTCATGAGTTACTACTCCAACTTCTACCCGGAGCTGACCACGGCGACGGTACACGGACCGGTCATCAAGAATGACAAGGCGGTGTACGAGTTCAAGACCACCATCGGGACAAAAGGATAGGAAACCATGAAGAAGGACAATAAAAAGAAGAAATCATGTGTACCATTGGACGAACATCAGTCGGCACTGCTCGCAAGGCTCATCATCGGCCAGACAGAACGGAATGTACGACACGGTGTGAACAGGACAGAACGGATTACGGCTCCAAGCGGGGCCGTAATTCTTTTCTGAATACGGCACTTGCCCCGATAGCACAGAAAAGTATTGTCGTGGATTCATACGGCAGTAATGGCATCAACGTGATTACGCAGGAAAACTACGAGTTCCTGCGTGACTCGTTTTTCAACTATGCCCTTTTGTTGAAACAGGAAGCGGTGCATACTCCGGGCAAAAGTATCGGGGCAAGCATAGCCAATCTGTACGACGAGATGGACAAACTTGTCGGGGAAGGGATGAATGTGAATATCGAACAGGATAACGGCAGGCTCTATTTCAATCTGTGGAAGTGTCACAAATGGGGCGAACTGACCTTGTACTATTTCCCGATGAAATTCGTTGAATCCCTCAATTCCACACTCAGGCGGATTTCCATTACATTCATCCACAAGCTGATGAGGGCGAACGGAATCTCCACCATCCTGGACGAAGAGGACACGGATTATATATTCATGTGGCTGAAAGAGGATGATTCGCAGGAGGAGGAAGAGGAAACTGTCAAAAGACTGGAACTGGTACGGTCATACGAGAAAGGGAAAATCGGCAGGCTGCTAAAGCATGTTGAAAAAAAGTCCTATTACAAGGATTTGCCGAAGGCACTTGAAAAATACACCCCGCAAAACGACTTCGAGCGTTCCATTGTCGGAGCGATGAAAAAGGGATTGCCCTTCCTTAACCCGGAACACGGTATCATGCAATACGGCTATGATGCCTTTTACGAGGAGGAACCGGATTTTCAGCCGATGCGTCTGGATCAGCAGATAAGGGTGGTCTATGACTGCGACGACATGGTGTCCGAATATCTGGTGGACTATTACAATAATAACAGCCAGGAGACATACGATATCATCCCGATTACCACCTGTGCCCTGTCACCGGAAACCGACCGCCTGTTTATCATGGATGACTATCCGGAACGGTTCTTCAAGTGGGCGGATGAATTTATTAACATTGTATATTGAAAGATTATGGTAGAAACGAATGAACTTACAAGAAAACTGAGGACGCTGCTTCATCCGAGGGCGGCGTTGATTGTCTATGCGGAAGAGAATGACAACCACAGCACGGATGACGACGGTTATTTTATCGAAGTCAGGGACATAGACGAAAATGGGACAATGGGCGAAGGCCGTCCGGTGACGGTGGAGTTCATGAACGAACTGGTACGGGGCTATTCCGAAAGCCACAGTGTGACACCATACGGCAGGATACCGTCCAACCTGCTGTGGTTTGACCCGCGCAAGGGCAGTGAGAAATACATCTGGTACAACCCGCCCCAAAAGCGCATGATGTTCTTCCATGACATCCTGAAGATTGAAAGCGCGGAATACAACCTGCCGGGCGTGATCTATGAGGCCGGAGAAAACCGTCTGAATGTCTATGCCTATACAGATGTTGAACTGACAGACAATTCGGACCTTTTTGCGGCTCCGTTCTTCAATGTGACGGGAGCGAGCGTCTGTCTGGGCTCCGCAAAAATTGAGAAGCCGAAAGACCTGACCTACACGAACCTGCTGGAGTATTGGGAAAAGAGGTTCTGGCTGACGGAGTTCTCCCATCTGGGTGGAGGTGGGAACCCCACGAAATCCAATCTGGTACTGGTAACGAAAGCGGCAAAGGACAAGCCTTTTGACCTTGACGAACTGCAACCTTTAAAAAAACTGAAACTAAAAGACATATTGCGATGAAAAGAGTACATTATACAGACAGTTACCTGATGAACCCGCAACATCCGGTGACGGTAAACATCATAGGCGCGGGCGGTACAGGCTCGCAAGTGCTGACCGGTATGGCAAGACTGGATGTCACGCTCCGTGCACTCGGACATCCGGGATTGTTCGTAACGGTCTACGATCCAGACATCGTGACGGACGCAAACATTGGGCGGCAGTTCTTCGGACCGTCGGACCTGGGACTGAACAAGTCACAATGTCTGGTCACAAGGATAAACAATTTTTTCGGAAACGACTGGAAAGCGGAGGCGAGTTTCTATCCGTCGGTATTGAAGGAGGTAAAGCGGACCGAAATTGCGAACATCACCATTACCTGTACGGATAATATAAAATCCAGACTCGATTTGTGGAACGTGCTTGCGAAAGTTCCTTCATCCTCCTATACGGACAATAACACGCCGCTCTACTGGATGGATTTCGGGAATACAAAGACCGCCGGGCAGGTTGTACTGGGAACCGTGCCGAAGAAAATCAAACAGCCGGTTTCCACGATGTATGAAACGGTCGGCTCACTGAAAGTCATTACCCGTTTTGTGAAATATGCGAGAGTGAAAGAAGTGGATTCCGGACCGAGTTGCTCACTGGCAGAGGCATTGGAAAAACAGGATCTGTTTATCAACTCCACGCTGGCGCAACTCGGCTGCAATATCCTCTGGAAAATGTTCCGCCACGGGATGATTGAGCATCACGGGCTGTTCCTGAACTTAGAAACGATGAAAGTCAATCCGATAGGGGTATAAGACAGGCAAAAGCAAATATGAAAAAGTGGAACCGCCTTGCCGGAAAGGTTTCTGCAAAATAATATCATTCAATTCATTGCGGAATGAGAAATTATTTGTACTTTTGCTATTGTATTTCGAGAATGTTTTGTTAACGATGTATGAACGGCAATAAAAGCACATATAAATACCACCCGTATATAACAAATATTTTTTGTTCAGGCGGTGCTTCGTCCTATAAGACGGAGGCTTTTTTCGTGTCATTACTGTTTCGTAAAGTTGTTTCCATATCCGGAAAATATTTGTCCGATGCGCTTAAAATGTGTGCCGATTATTTGGATATTCAGATAATTCGGTTACTCTCTCTCTCTCTCTCATGGCTACGCGCGTCAATATACAAAATATTCCTTAAATACCAATCACTTACGGAGAGTCCGTTTTCCGGAATATCTCTCCTTTCCACGTTATTATCCGAACCTTTACATGCCGCCCTCACCAATCGGGGGCGCGTATCGTCATATCCGTCGGCGGTGTATGCCGGAGCATGGAACAACAATGCCCGCATACGCCGCCGATATGCTTTTTTATTAACCCGTAACAACAAATCTTATCAAATATGACAGTGATAAAACGAATATTATTGACGGTCTTTCTTGCCGTTACAGGATTGTCGCTTTCGGCACAGGAGAAGCCGGACTCCACTGCCTACCGTTTCCGGTTCGTGGCAGAGAACGATATGTTCTTCTCCCCGTGGAGCGGCAACGGACAGGAACTTGAGCGGTTGCTTGCAGCCATCGACGAACACCGCCCCGCCATCGAAGCCGGACAAATGTATCTTTTAGTGACAAGCTACGCTACGGACGGCAACGAAGAACAGACTGCGGCGCAAGTGGCAAAGACACGCCGCAATCGTGTGAAGTCGGAACTGATTGTGCGCGGCAAGATAAAAGAGTCGAACTTCGTCACCGACCAGTTGTTTGACGAAGCCTATACGGACGGGAACGGAAAATCCCTGCACAACATGGTCATCGTCACCCTCCCTGCCTCTGTTGAGAAAGTGGCGGAGATAGCCGGTGCGGAAGCCGCCGCCAGAGTGGAAGCCTATAACAAAGAGGTGTCTGGCGAGGCGGAGCGCGAACGTATGGCAGCGAAAGAGCAGGCAAAAGCGGAACAGACTGCCAAGGAAAAGGCAGAACAGGAGCGTATCGCTGCAGAGCAGGCAGCCCGAGAGAAAGCCGAGGCGGAACGGATGGAGCGTGAACGCATGGCAGCGGAACAAGTCGAAAAAGAGCGTCTGGAAGCGGAGGAACAAGCCCGCCTGCAAGCTGAAGAAACGGCAATAGCCACCCCGTATCATTTTGCCTTGCGTGCCAACCTCCTGCGTTGGGCAACCCTCACTCCCGATTTGGGTATCGAGTGGCGCATCAACCGCCATGTGGGTATTGCCGTGAACGGTACGTGGGCTTCATGGAGCTGGGACGACAAGAATCGCCGCTATGCCCTTTGGGAAGTGGCTCCCGAAGTGCGCTATTATATAGATAAGGAGAAACGGGGCTATATCGGCGCGATGTACAAGGCAGGGCAGTTCAATTACAAGCTGTCGGGAACAGGCCGTCAGGGCGACCTCATGGGCGGTGGTATCGTCGGAGGTTATCAGCTGAAACTCAACAATGCCCTTTCTCTTGATTTCAACCTCGGCATCGGCTATATCCATGCCGACTATGACAAGTATGTGGTCATCAACGGCGTGAGGGTAAGGCGCGGCAGCGAAACAAAGAACTGGTGGGGCCCCGTCTCGGCGGGTGTCACCCTGGTGTGGAACATCTTTTAGCGGAAAGGAGGAACAATGAATACAACGATAATCATACGACAGATAAAGGAATATATGGGAGCATACGGAAAGGCTTATACCTTATTATATCTAATAGGTGCGGTGACCATACTGACCTCGTGCGTGAAGGACGACCTCTATGACACGCCGCACCCCGACCGTGGGGCGGTGGTCGTAACCACGGACTGGAGCGGAAAGAGCACCGAGGCGGACATACCGCAGGCATACACACTGCGCATCGGCGGGAGGGAACAGAACGTGAGCGCGGCGACCAACGTGTTCGACGCGCTGCTCGCGCCCGGTGGCTACGGTCTGACGGTGTACAACTCCCCGGAGGGGATTAGTATCGACGGAAACAAGGCAACGGTGAATCCGGTGGATCTGACGGGTGCAATAGAGCCGCACCCCGGCTACCTCTTCGCCTCGCACCAGGACATCAGCGTCGTGGCGGACGACACCCTGCACGTCACCGCCCCGATGAGACAATACGTGCGCAGGCTCGACATCGAACTGACCGCCACGGAAGGCGACTACAGCCGTGTACAGTCGGCTACGGCAACGCTCTCCGGCGTGGCTTCGGCAGCGGATATGGCAACAGGCGACCGGAGTGTAGCGGCACAAGTAACAAACGCTTTCAGGCAGGACGACAACAAGTTCACAATCTTTTTCCGACTGCTCGGCATCGTCCCGACGGAAACGCATACGCTGACGGTGGACATCACTTTCAACAACGGTGACACGCAGCGGGTAGTGAGCGACCTTACCGAGGCCATAAGGGACTTCAATAACGGCACCAAACCGGTTAAACTCACGGGTAATCTGCTTTTGCCCGTAGAGGCCGGGGTAACGGGCGCAACCATCACGGGCTGGAACGAGGTAGAAAGCGGCAATGGGGATGCTAACTGACGATAAATATTTTAATCAAAAAACAAGATTATGACAATGAACATGAGGTTTTTCATTATTGCAGCAGCGGCAACGCTATTGGCTGCGTGTACACAAGAGAAGGAGGTACAGAACAATCCGGTGGAAGCACGAATCACGGCAGGCGTGAGCGGGCCGAAGACCCGTGCTGTGGACAACGGGTGGAACGCCGACCGAATCGGCGTGATGGTGGTGGATGCCCCTGGCACGACCACGACCATGGGCGGCAAGTACAAGAACGTGGGATACGCGACCACGAGCACCGGCACCAACGCGGACTTCACCCCGATGACGGCGGGTGGCGGCATCTTCTTCGAGGATGCTTTCCTCGAGTTTACTTTTGCCGCCTACGCGCCTTACGCATCGGGCGCAAACGCCTCCACCCTGCCTGGTACAGACGGGAAGATTACGGTAAATACAAGCAACCAGCCCACGACCACGGAACAGGAGAAGGTGGACTACATCCATGCCACGGGAGCCAAGGCCGATAAAGACAGCCCGACCGTCAGCTTCACGGACAACACCGCCGCGGGCGGCAGCGACTGCTCCTTCAAGCACAAGATGGCCCGTCTTATCCTCAAGGTGCAGGTGTCGAACACCGACGGTTTCGACGACACTGCCGTGCTGGAATTCGCCGACTACAAGCTGGGCGGCCTGGTTCACGAGGGAACGTTCGATGTGAAGACCGGTACCGCCGCGACCGCGGGCAGCGTTGTGAGCGACTGGATGTTACGCCAGTGCACCGGTGCCCCGAAGACGGCCACGGACAAGTGCGTGGCAACCTTTGACGCCGCCACGGGCGTGATGACTTTCACCATGATCCTGCTCCCGCAGACACTCGCCAACGCTTTGGTGCTTGAGATATCTCCCGATGACGGGGAATACCAGAGCTACTCCAACAAGGACATGATCAAACCCGCGTTGGAGGCCGGTTATTCTTATACCTACACCATCACGGTGAAGAAGACGGGGCTGACCCTTAGCGGAAGCACCATCGAAAACTGGAACGACGGTGGTAGCCATTCGGGTGATGCAAAAATGTAGTGTGTCTGAAAGCCACTGCCGTGCATCAGGCGTAAGCACGGAGGCACGCCATATATAATAAATGGTGCCACCGCCCGCGTTGCAACGGGCGGTGGCACAAAACGAAATAAATAAAGACAATATGAAAATAATAAGGAACATAGCGAGAAGGCCGTGGCCGCGCATCGGCGGCTGGTTGCCGGTTATGATGCTCATCTGTGGGGTGCTCGCTTCCTGTAGCAGTGAGGATGAAAGCACCGCGCCCCTGCCCGACGGCAAGTACCCGCTGCAACTGACGGCGGAGGTGGCGCAGCCGCAGACCCGCGCCGGAGGTAAGGATGCGTGGACGGGCGGCGAGGAGATTAGAGTGTCACTGGAAGGCGTGTTTGGTAACAAAACATACGTGATGGACGCATCGGGCAATGCAAGCCCGAAGGATGCCGATAATGCCTTCTATTGGAAGAACACCGATGAAGCCCGCGTCAGTGCATGGACCCCGGACATAGAATCGGAAACGGATATTTCCGACCAAAGTGGCGGGTACGCCGCTTTCGATGTCCTGTACGCCAGTGCCATAGGGCGTTATGACCAAGCCATAAATCTCCGTTTCATCCACCGCATGGCGAAAATCGAAGTAATTCTCAAAGCTGGCGAAGGCATTACGGAAGAGGAGTTGGAGGGTGCGACCGTCACCATTTTCGGAGACCCGCTAACGCACTCAACCGCCGGCTTGGTATCACCGGGTGACCAATCGGACGGCGAGATAAAGCCCTATTACGATGCCGCAACGAAGAAATACGAGGCGTTAGTGCCGCCGCAGGATATGACGGGCAAGCCGCTCATCCGAATCAGCATAGGCAGCAATGACTTTACCTACACTCCCGAAACAGAAGCTGCCGGCAAATTTGGGTTTTTCGGTGGCAAGCGGTATGCCTACACCATCACCGTGAAAGCAAGCGGAATAGACGTGCAGGCGGTGACCGGTGGCACGTGGGTTGCATGTGGCGAGGAGAACGTCACCTCCAAAAAGGTAAAGCAAAGTTTCACAGCTGACGAACTTAAAATCGGCGACTACTTCTATTCCGACGGGACTTGGAGCGACGGCGGCCTGCGCAAAATCTATACTGACGGCAGTATGAAGATAGCAAGCCCCAAGCCTGCTCCCGTACTCCAAACAAAAAGTGAAATAGAAAGAAGAGTCATCGGTATCGTTTTCCAGACGGACCCGAGCCGTATCGGCACTGCCGAAAAGTCCAAATTGGGCGAAGGGAATGTGCATGGCCTTGTAATGGCCTTAAAGAACACCGCAACAGATATCCAATGGAGCCATGAAGAGAATAATTTGGAAGACGTGAAAGACTGCTGGTCCAAGTCTGAAATCTACTCTGACATCAGCGGTCTGCACAATTACACCAAGATTCTTGACCATGCAAATAGTATCGGTGGAATTGAGGCATATCCGGCCTTCGAAGCCGTCGAGAAATGGAATGATATGTACAGTATAAATGAATACCGCCCACCTCGTAATACCACAGGCTGGTTTATTCCTTCCTCCGGTCAGTGGTGGGACATCCTTCAGAATCTGGGCGGTTGTCCGGCTATGGCGGATAAAGGTCAGCAAACCTCGTCGGATTCCGGTGATTTCCGTTGGCTAGGTCAAGGCGATGTTCCAGCTGCCTTGAATGCTTGGATGAATAAAATTGCAGCCGACAGCAAGAATGATTTTACCACCGGTGACCGTTTTTGGTCGTCATCGGAGTTAAATCAGTTCCGCGCACGGAACTGGAACGTGTACTCCTCTGATTACGTGTGCTGCGACTTTGTCTATAAGAAATGGAGTAACGCTGTCCGTCCCGTCCTTGCTTTCTGAACTATTTGCCTATTTAGTCCTTTAAGAATATGAAGATACAAAACATATACCACCTCTTGCAAGCTGCGTTGCTCCTGCTGCTTGTATCCTGCACGCAAGAAGAGTTCCCTGCCGTGCAAGACAAGGCGCAGCAACTGACAATCTCCGTTACCGATGGCGGATATACATCGGCTGTTGAGAATATGAAAACCCGTGTCGAGACCCGTGCCGTGGAGAACGGCTACACCACCGAGTTCACCGAAGGCGATGCCTGCGGATTCTACATGGTGCGCGGCGGAAAGCCGGTTTATTCAAACGTGAAGCTGACAGCCGAAAAGGATGCCGCCACGGGCGGCATCATGTGGAAAACCGACGGTACGACGCTTGCCGCCGGAATGGATGGAGAGAGCTACTACCTCTACTATCCTTATCAGGCGGACATGGCGGGCAAGACTGCCACACCTGCGGAGGGGGCGGTCATGACCGATGCCGAGTTCTTCAAGCCGCTCATTGATGGCTGGCAACCCGGGGACGACCAGAGCACCCATGCCGCTTACACCGCCTCCGACCTGATGACAGCCGGAGGCTCAACGACAGGGACGGGCAACACCATCCACCTCTCTTTCGCCATGAAACACCGCATGGCGTTGGCCGTCATCGAGATGCCGAAGACCGTTTACAAGTTTATCGACGCGAATGTTCCCGACTACACCGTGGGGGCAGAAGCTACGTTCACAGGCACCGCCAAGCCGCTGCGCATGGCTGACGGCACTTACCGCTACTTGGTGCACTCGTCCATGCCGACTATCGAGGGATGTTATGACGGGGGGAACAGGGAGTTTACCATCACCACGTCCGCGTCCCATCCTGTCGTAGGGGAATACAAGAGATACAAGGTGGACGGTGCGCAGGCTATGGAAAAGAATTATAACTTGCAGATGGGCGACTACCTGTGCAAGAATTCCGATGGTAATTGGTATATTATCCCCGGTGAGGAAATGCCGAATGAGGAGTGCATCGCCATCGTGTTCCATGCCGGTCATCACGAAAACGATGCCTCCGATTACTCCGCCACCGGTATCGGTCAGCAGAAGTGCCACGGCTATGCCATTGCCTTGCAGGATGCCACAAACGGTTATTGTCAGTGGGGCGTTTACGGAACCGAGTTGGGTTGCTGCCCCACGGATGGAAGCGGAAACATACAGAACAATTACTCTACACCTGACATCGACTGGAGCGGCTACGCCTGGACACAGAAAATCATCGCCGCTGCCGGAGGTACGGGCAACTTGAATGCCGCCGAAGATTCCGGTTATCCTGCCACCTACTATGCCGTTGTGGATTATGCGAGCAAAGTCCCGTCCCCTGCCAATAGCAGCGGTTGGTTTCTTCCTTCTATCGGTCAGATGTGGAATGTTTATCAAAACCGTACTTCTTTGTTTGACGGCAAGACAGTGGTATCAGGCTTAAAGTCCGATTGGTACTGGTCCTCCTCGGAGGGCTACTACGGTCCGGCGTACGACGCTCTTTATGTGGATGTGAGCGACGGCCGCGTGAACTACGGCGGTAAGGACTTCAGGAGTAGCTACGTGCGTCCGGTCTTGGCTTTCTGACCTATTTACCTATTCAATCTATTTATCTATTTGCGGCGTAGCCGCTCATTTAAAAGATGGAATACCCGCGAAGCGGGTCGGAAAAATTTTTGAAAAATCGAGTTATGGCATTATCCGAAGAATTACCCCTATACCGCGACACTTACCGGTTGTTGAACAACCTGTTGATCCTGACGCAGGATTTTCCGCGCTTCTTCCGCTACAGTATGGGCAGCCGTATGGTGGATTTGACTTTGGATATGCTTTCTCTGATTTACAAGGCGAACAGCAGCTATGAAAAAGTGGGCGTATTGACCGAATTTCTCGACCGTTACCGCATGTTGCAGATGCTTTTCCGCGTATGTGTGGAGCAGAAGGTCATTACCGAGCGCAAATACGCCTCGTTCGGGCTGCTGTTGGAGAAGATAGGCAAGCAGGCTACGAGCTGGAAACAATATAACGAACGCGGAATGAAGAAACAGGAAGATAAAAGGCAATGATTTATCAGTCGGGATTCGGGCGGTCAAGGCTTCCCGAAGCGAACTGTTTATTATTGAAAAAGGGTTGTCGGCAGGCTTTCCTCGTGCAGGGAGGCTCGCAAAGACAAAAACAGACAACATTTACTGGTCCTCCTCGGAGAACTACAACAATCCGGCGAACAACGCTCTTTATGTGAATGTGAACAACGGCAACGTGAACAACAACAATAAGAACAACAGAAATAGCTACGTGCGTCCGGTCTTGGCCTTTTCAATAAAAACTTTACGATAAACAAAATGGTATTGCGATATGGAGTTACAACAAAGTCTTTTCACGGATGAGGAACTCGGAGGCATTCCGTTGGAGGATGTTTTCGAGGCGTATTTCGAGTGCCGTAAAAAGAAACGCAATACCTGTAATGCCCTTGCCTTCGAGAGCGATTACGAACGCAGGTGTGTGGAACTGTGGCGGGAAATCAATGCCGGCACATACCGCCCTTCGCGTTCCATCGCTTTCATTATCAACAAACCCGTGAAACGGGAGATTTTCGCTGCAGACTTCCGCGACCGTGTGGTACACCACCTCATAGCCCGCAGGCTCGTTCCGCTTTTGGAAGAGAAGTTCATCAATGACAGCTACAGCACCCGCAAGGGAAAAGGTACGCTCTATGGCATCGAACATGTGGCGGAACATATCCGGCTCTGTTCGGAAAACTACACGAAAGAGTGCTACATCCTGAAAATAGACATCCGTTCGTTCTTCATGAAAATATCGAAGAGGCGGCTGTATGACCTGACCGAAGAACTCTTGCACGAACGCTACGGGGGAAACGACCTGGCGATACTGCTCTATCTGCTCCGTGAGACTATATTCAACCGTCCGGAAAAGAACTGCATCCGCAAGACGCCTCCCCAAAGCTGGCGCGGATTGCCCAAAGACAAGAGCCTGTTCCATTCCGACGGCTCGTGCGGACTGCCTATCGGCAACCTGACAAGCCAGTTGCTCGCCCTTAACTTCCTGGACGGACTGGACCATCTCATCAGCGAAGAATGGGGCGTGAAGCACTACGGCAGGTATGTGGACGACATGGTGCTTGTCCATCCCTCGAAAGAGCACCTGATAGAGGTGAAAGCGAAAATTGCCGGCTGGCTCTCCGAACACGGGCTGTCGTTGCACCCGCGCAAGATCTATCTGCAACATTACACGAAAGGTGTCCTGTTTATCGGAGGGATGATACTTCCGGGGCGGAAATACCTGAGCAACCGCACAGTCGGCTTCTGCTACGATGCCATCGACCGCCTGAACCGCTTGGCGGCAGGCTCGCCCGATTACGTGAAAACCCACGGGGAGGAGTTTGTCAGTACGATAAACTCCTATTTGGGAATGATGCGGCATTTTTCCTCCTACAACCTGCGGTGCAAAGTCATGAGCCGTATCGGTAAGGAATGGTGGCAGGTCATCTATTTTGCCGG
>ERZ1504684.228-NODE-228-length-14047-cov-3.198542_pt1 | contig 14047 bp, 3 predicted proteins | sample MGYA00572427_ERZ1504684 | MGnify/ENA primary metagenome ERZ1504684 (study PRJEB39906, sample SAMEA3182106) | gut metagenome | biome: human; feature: gut; material: Stool; isolation source: human stools | place: Canada | collected 2013-02-26 ... | reverse complement strand
GCTCATCCCGGCCGCCCGCGTCGGGGCGCACCTCTGCGGCTGTGCCGCTGCCGTAGGACACGGTCACCTTTACCTCATTGGCGTCCGTCACGGTATAGATCACGTTGTCCGTCACGTCCATGACCTGCCGTCCGTTCTCGGTCTTGAGCGCCGCGCCGTTCAGGAAGTCGATCACCGGCGCGGCAGTGTCCGTTTCGCTGACGTCGCCGCAGCCGCACTTCTTCTCATGGGTAGTGGCGTCCCATTCATAGCTGTGGTTGGAATGGGGTCTCACCGTGTAGCCCTGGCTCATCAGGCTGTTCACATAACCGTTTTCCAGATGCTCGATCCCAAAGTAGGCATAGCCGGTCTTCAGCATATCCTTCAGCAGCTGGTCGCCGCCGCACTCGAGACCGCCATACTCGCCGCCGGACAGCTCACCCTTCGCGCCGATACCAAATTCCACGTTGCTGCGGAACTTACCGGCAGAGGCCACCAGCTTGCCGCCGTCCCCGATCGTAACCGCATTTCGGAACTCAGGCTCGCCGCTCTGCGCAGTCACGGTGAGCACACCGCCGCTGAGCACTTCGGTCTGATTTTCAACGGTGACGCTGCCGGTCAGTCCGACCGTACCGGCTTGCATCGTTATACGGCTTATCGTGCCGCCGGTCACCTCCGCCGCCGGAGTGCCGTCCCTGGTCTGGAGGTGCTCCATGGCCGCGCCGCTGGCGGTCAGCTTAGCGCTGCCGTACAGCTCCACATCGCGCAGCACGGTGCCGTTGACGGTCAGGTCCGCCGTGTCCCTGACCTGCATATTGCAGGATACCTCGCCGCCCGAAAGGATCACCGCCGCGCTGCCGCCGGCTGTGAAGACGGTATTGCCGGCCTTATGGCCGTTGAGGTCCAGCGTGAACTTGCCGCCGTTGATGCTTACATCCTCCGCCGCGTCCTGATACAGCCTGACGGTATACAGGGCGGCGTCCTGCACGCCGGCAGAGAGGGTCTTGACTGCGGCCAGCGCCTCGCTCAGTGTCTTGTACCAGTCAACGCTGGCGCCGCTGCTGACGGAGGCCGTGAAGCTCTCGCCGCAGGCGCAGGTGCCGTCGCCGCGGATGCTGTGGGTGTGACTGATGACCTTGACGTTGGTCAAATTGTCGGTTTTCCCCTGAATGAACTCGCTTATGTCGACCCTGTAATAGACGTAACCGCTCTTCAGCAGCTCGCTCAGCGTGCGGCCGGCGGCGATGCCAAGCTTTTTGTATGTACCGCCTGCCAGCTCGCCGACGGCCTCCTCCGCCAATTCCAGCAGTCCGTTGAATTTGGCTGTGGAATTGGGAACGACCGTCATCCTGGCGCCGCCCCCGATGCGGACGTCCCCATCAAAGACGGGGGCCTCCCGCACGCTCAGCTCGCCGCCATCCGCATTGACCTGACCGGTGACTTTCGCGTTGAAATGGACACGGACCTCACCGCCCGTCATATCGATGGTGCCCACGGTGCCGCCGTTCATGATCAGCAGTGCGTTGGCGCTCTCCACCTTGAATGCCGACGCGCTGGCGTCGGGATAGAATTGCACGTTGGCGCTGCCCTGCAGCGTGATCCTGCCCAGCCCCTCCGCAGCGCTGACGGTCAGCGATGCACTGCTGACGGTCACGTCAGATACCAGCTTGCCGTTCTGGATGCCGATATCGGTCGTGCCGCTGATGGCCAGACCGCTGGGCACGGTGGCCGTCTTGCCGTTGAGATCCAGCGTAAACTTGCCGCCGGTGATGCGCACATCCTCCGTCACATCCCGATGCAGCCTGACGGTGTAGCGGCTGGCGTTCTGCGCGTCGGCAGAGAGGGCCTTGACCTCGGCCAGCGCCCCGTTGAGCGTGTCGTATCCGGTGACCTCGCCCGCCGCGTCGGTCAGGGTAGCCACGAACTGGTACTGGCAGGTGCCGCATTTTCCGTTCGCATCGATGTCGGGGTGGCCGCAGGGCTCCAGCGTCACGTTGAAGACCCGGGACTCCGCCCGATAGCCGTGGAACGTCAGCTGGAGCTGGTACTGGCCGGTTTTCAGCGTGGTATTGCTGCTTACCGTAACGGTGCCGTTCCCGTCGCTGCTGACCTTAGGCGCATCCGCTGTCGACCACTCATCGATGGCGCTGGCGCGGTAATAGAGCTTGGCGTCGAATACCCAGCTCATGGCGCTGTCATACGCCGCCGTTACCTTCAGGCTGGGAATAGTGGGCGAGGTCTCGTAGACGGTCAGTGTGCCGCTCGCCGGTGTCTGCTGGATGATGCGCAGGGGTGCATCCACCACCTCGACCTCATGCAGCCGCTTCTGGCCGGCCACGGACGTCGTATCCGCATTGCTGTCATCCTGCTAGGCATCTGCGCCCAGCACCGACCGGTACGCTTTGCCCGCGCCCAGCAGATCCATCACGTTCTCATTCGGATCCATCAGGGTGATCATGCCGAAGTAGCCGCCGTTGAGCAGCAGCGTGCCGTCGTCATGCTGCACGATGCCGCCGAATTTGCCGCTCTCGACGATGATCCTGCCGCCCTCTGCGGCATTGGGCACGCACGGCTGCCCCACCTTGATGGACGCGCTGTCCGTCAGGGTCACCTCGGCGGTCTGTGCCGCGAAGAAGTTGTTCTCAGCCACCGTCAGCTTCTTGCCGTTGAAGTCGATGGTAAAGGTGCCCGCCGCGATGGTGTAGTTCGCTTCCACCGCCGCATCCGCCAGCATCCTCACGGTGCTGCCGTTCAGACGCGCCGCCGCGTTGACGGCTTCCTCGAAGGTCCCATAGCCGGTGGTCCCACCGGCGGCGTCCGTCACCGTTGCCGCCGCCACCTCCGCGCCGCAGTTGTTGCACTTGCCGTTGGTAACGCCCGCTCTGTGGTCGCAGACGGTGACCTCCAGACTCTGCGCCGGAACGTCATTCCTGACATAGGTGCTGTTGAGGAACTTGTATCCACCGGTCACGTTGTCAAAGTCCCGATAGGCCTCGCTGCCCTTGATGGACACCGTGTCCGGTGTGAACGCCGCGCGGCTGGCAGCGGTGCCGCCGGCAGCCTTGAAGCTGGCGACTCCGCTGAGCCCGATGGTGAGCTCGCCCATGTCCGCATGGTTGACGCCGTAGCTTATGACCGTCCCACCGTCCAGCCGCTCGGGATTGCCGATAGCGGTCACGCGGCCCGTGCCGTTGACGAACAGATTCGCCTCGCCGGCGTCCATCATATTGATACCGGCGCTGAAGCCGTTGGTCTCATTGGCGGAGGACCCGTTTGTCAGCTGGCCGCCGTTGGCGTTCAGCACGCCGCCGCTGTTGACCGTCACCTCACTGCGGCTGGTCATCTGCAGGCCGACGCTGGCAAAGCTGTCGCCGCAGGGAGCCACGCCGCCGCTGGCGTTCACCGCGGCATTTTCAATGACCGCGTTATTGCCCAGATAGATACCGCCGCTGATGGGCTTGATGCTGGAATTGAGATCCTGCACCGCCGTGCCGCCGTTGGCGTTCAGCACGCCGCCGTCGGAGACGCTCACGCTGTTGCCGGACACGCCGTAGCTCTGGAGGCCGCTGCCGCCGGTGGCGGTGACGGTGCCGTTCTTCACGGTCACGTCGCCGAAGATGCCGTAGCTGATGCCGGCGCTTCCGGCGCTTCCGCCGTCCGCGACCAGCTCCGCGCCGCCGTCCACATAGACCTGTCTCTTATACACATCTCCGAGCCCACATAGACAGCGCCCTTCACGCCGCAGCTGTCCTTGGCCTTTACGTTGCCGATGCTGCTGCCGTTGGCCGTCACCCTCGCGCCCTGCTCCACGCGCAGCGTATTGCCGCCCATGTAAATGGCCGCGCCGCTGGTGCCGTTGTCAGAGCTGGTACCGTAGTAGTTGACGGTCAGCTCGCCGCCCGTGTACGCATCATATGCATGCGCAACGGTCAAATTGCCTTCCGCGCGCCAGCCCAGACCGTTGACAGTCAGCGCGGCGTCCTGCCCCAGCCCCACCGTCACATCGCCCTTGGACCACACGGCGCACTCGTTGGCGCCGCCGCCTGTGATGCTGCACTCGCCCACCACCTTCACGGTGGTTCCGGCCGGCAGGATCAGCGCATTGGAGCCCTCGGCCTCGATCTGCACCTTGTACAGATACAAATAGTTCTCGCCGGCGACCCATCGGTATCCGCCGTCGGCATCCAGGGAGACCTGGTCCTCTCCCGTGGTCAGGTCAAGGACGACCTTCTTCACCGCGCCTGTCTGCGCCGCCGCGACGCTTTTGACGTCCCGGGTCACGGTGTAGGTGTCGCTGCCGCCCCGCTTCTGCTCCGTCCGTGTCTGGACGGACGCGGCGGGCAGGTCCTCCGCCATCGCCGCCCACGCCGTGGCGGGCAGCAGGGAAAATACCATCACCGCCGCCATCGCCACCGACAGGAGCCGTTTTTTCAAACTGCTGTTGTTCATCTCACTTCTCCTTCTTGCCCACTTGACTGCGTGCTCTTCACTTCTCTTTCTTGCTCATTTGGCTGCTTACGTCTCTCATCTGACCGATGCATCAGGTGCAAAATTTGTATCCGGCTGCCGGAAGGAATGATGATCGTCCAGATCGGTTAATTATCATTTTACCATGGGAATCGCACAGAAGCAACATTTTTTAACGCATTATCTTCATAAGCGGCAAAAACCACGATAGATGCACATTTTTTAATGACATTTAACAGCCCCCGCAAATCGTCCCTTGACATCCTCCGGCGCAGTCATGATAATATACATATTGCAGCTTTGCAGGATTTCTTTCGAAGACCGCGAGGAGGAACGGACCCTATGGAGAATTACAAATTTTCGACCTTACCCTATCAGCGCCCCGATCTGGAGGCCCGCCGCACCCAGCTGGCCCGGTGGCAGGACGCCGTGGAGCAGGCGGAGAGCTTCGATGCGCTGCGTGCGCTGCTCTTTGAGATGGACCGCGCCAACGGTGAGCTGTCCACCCAGTGCGCCATCGCCCACATCCGCCACACTCTGGACACCCGCGACGCCTTCTATGAAGCGGAGATCCACTACCTGCAGGACACCCTGCCCACCCTGGGCGCCGCCGAGGTGGCGCTGAGCGAGGCCATCGCCTCCAGCCCCTTCCGCCCCGACATCGAGCGGGAGTTCGGCAAACAGTATTTCGTCGCCATCGACCTGCAGAAAAAGCAGTTCTGCGAGGCCAACGTCCCCCTGCACCAGCAGGAGTCCCGCCTGACCAACGAGTATCAGAAGATCATGGCCGCCGCCGAGATCCCCTTCGACGGCAAGACCCTGAATCTCTACGGCGTGCAGAAGTACTTCGAGCACCCAGACCGTGCCGTCCGCGCCGCCGCGGTCAAGGCGTACTCCGCGTTCTACGAGGCCAACGAGCCCCGTCTGGAGGAGATCTGGGACGAGCTGATCCGCATCCGCAACCAGATGGGCAAAAACCTGGGCTATGAGAACTACATTCCCCTGGGCTACCTGGAGCAGGGCCGCACCGACTACGGCGAGAAGGAGGTGGCCTCCTTCCGTGAGCAGGTGCGCACCGTCCTCGTTCCGCTGTGTCAGAAGCTCTATGACGCGCAGGCCAAGCGTCTTGGCATCGACCATGTCCTGTGGCACGATGAGAAAATGGTGTTCCCCGACGGCAACGCCGAGCCCGCCGGCGATGCAGAATTCATGGTCGAGACCGCCCGGAAGATGTACCACGAGATCAGTCCCGAGACCGGCGAGTTTATCGACTTCATGATCGACCACCAGCTGATGGACCTGGAGAACAAGCCCGGCAAGGCCTCCACCGGCTACATGACCAGCCTGCCCAGCCTGAAGGCCCCCTTCGTGTTCTCCTGCTTCAACCACACGATCTTCGACATGCAGGTCCTGACCCACGAGCTGGGCCACGCCTTCGCCGGCTACATGGCCATGCGCAGCCAGCCCATCTCGGACTATTACAGTGAGACCACCGACATCGCGGAGATCCACTCCATGTCCATGGAGCAGTTCGCCTACCCCTATGCCCAGTGGTTCTTCGGCGATCAGGCGGACAAGTTCCGCTTTGCCCATTTGCAGGAGGCGCTGACCTTTGTGCCCTTCGGCGTGGCTGTGGACGAGTTCCAGCACATCTGCTACGCCGATCCCCAGCTGACGCCCAAGGAGCGGACGTACCAGTGGCGCCTGCTGGAGGAGAAGTACATGCCCTGGCGCAGGTACGACAATGACGCCTTCATGGAGCGCGGCGGCTACTGGTATCACAAGCTGCACATCTACCTCTACCCGTTCTATTACATCAACTATACGCTCACCACCATGGGCGCCATGGAGTTCAAGAAGAAGTACGCCGAGGATAAGGCGGCGGCCTGGCAGGACTACCTGAAGCTCTGCAAGACCGGCGGCAGCCGCAGTTATCTGGAAACCCTGCGTTATGCGAATCTGGCAGATCCCTTTGAGGCTGGTTCCGTTGCGCGTGCCTGCGGCTACGCCGAGGACATCCTCCTCCGCCAGCTCGCAGAACAGGAGAAATAAGCGCTGTATCAACTGCAAAAGCTCCCCCTGCCGGCCTATGCCGGCAGGGGGAGCTTTTCATACGCTTCCGCCCAGCGGGGTCCTTATTCTTTCTTTCTGCGCTTGGACGCTGCGATCACCGCCGCACCGGCCGCCGCTGCGGCCGCCGCCACGACGATCCACACCACGGCGCCGTTCTGCGCCGCAGGCTCCTGCTCCTCCGCAGGCTCCTGCGCATCCGGCTCCGCCGGCGTGATGCCCGCGGCCAGGTCGGTCATGTCGTACAGTGCCGTCTGGCCGTTCAGCAGCCGCGCATAGGCCGTCAGGGCGCACAGTGCCTGCTCCGTGGCGATATCGTCCGCCGCGCCGTCCCGCGTGTGGCAGAATCCGCCGTCCTTATAGTAGGCGCACAGCGCATCCAGCAGGCTCAGGCCGTACTTGATGAACCGGCTGTCCTTGGCAGGATCGATGCCCAGCGTGGTCAGCGCGATGATGACTTGGGCGCAGGACTCGCTGTTCACCGTGCCCCAGCTGCTGTAACCGCCGTCAGAGAGCTGCATGTCGGACAGGGTCTGCACGGCCTTGTCCACCGCCGCCTGTACCGCCGCGTCGTCGCGGTACGCCGCCAGCGCCTGCACCGCCATGGCGGTCATATCGGGATCGGCGCTGTCACCGGACAGAGCCCAGCCGCCATCGGACAGCTGCTTGTCCAGAATGTAAGCCACCAGTGCCTCGCGGGAGGTCTGGTTGGCGCCCTCCGCCGCGGCGGGCACCTCATACCCGGCACTGTCCAGCGCGATCAGCGCGAAGATGGCGCCGTTAAGGCCCTGATACGTCACTTTGTCCATGTCTGCCAGCTTGGCCAGCAGATCATAGCCGCCCACGTCCTCAGGGTCCTTGCCGATGGCCGTCAGCGCCAGGATCACGCGGGAGTACTCGCTGAACTTCTTATCGCTGAGCTCGCCGCCCGCGTCCTGCACCGCCTTCACCACGCTGTCGTAGTAGCTGTCGGGCACCGTCCTGCCGCTGCGGGCCAGCGCGATGACCAGCCACTCGCTGCCGAAGGTCAGGTCGTTCTCGCCTGCCTTGTCCAGCGCCGTCTCATACTGGGTGCGCCACGCGGTGTTCTCCTTGACGCCGGAGGTCGCCTGCTGCGCCTTCACCAGCGCGGCATACGTCTCCTCCGCCGCCACCAACACCGCATAGTTGGTGACCAGCGCCTTCTCCTCTGCCGGCAGCCTGTTGTAGGCCGTCCGTGCCGCCGCGATGGCGCTGCCGCTGTCCAGCGTCACATTCCCGATGGCGTCGATGAGCTTGATGACATCCGCCGCCATCAGGCTCTGGCCCGCCATGGCGCCGGCGTCGGGATCCTGCTTCCAGTCGGTGGTGTAGTACCACAGGATGTCGTCGCCGTCGGCCAGCTTCTTCTGGGTCAGCGCCACGTTGGGCAGCACACCGTTGACCTTGTACAGCCAGCCGGAGTTGTCGCCGTGGGTGAACTCGCCGTAGGTGACGCCTCCCTTGGTCATGGACCGGACGTAGCCGCTGGCCGCGCCGGACTGGGTGATGCCGCTGTCCCTCAGCGCCTCGATAAAGGCGTGGTACACGGTAGAGCCCTTCTTCACGGTGACGCTCTTACCGTCCATCCACATGCCCGCCGGCGTGCGGATAGACACGGTGACGGTAATATCCTCGTTCTCCTCGGGCGGGTTCACCGGCACATCCGGCTCACCGCTGCCGGTGGCGTGGCCCGGCTTCACCGCCGTCTTGCTGAAATTATAGATATTGTACGCCTTGCCGCCGTTGGCGCGGAACTGCGCCAGCGCTACCAGGGCCCGGAAGCCCTGCTCCGTGGCCAGTGCGTTGTCCTCACCGGCGTACAGGAAGCCGTTGTTGGCGTCATTGGCATAGCGCAGCATGTCCTCCACCAGCGTGATGCCGCTGGCGCACAGCACCGTCTCGGGATCTACGCCCGCGGCGATGAAGCCGATGATGAGCATGGCGTCGCTGTTGGCGTTGCTGTAATAGCCCGCGCCGGCCACATGGTTCGCCGCGCCCTGCACCAGCTTATCCAGCAGCGTCTTGGCGCTGCTGCGATCGGTGTAAGCGCTCAGCGCCGCCATGGCCGCGCCCGTGGTATCGGGATCGGCGTAATACGCGCCGCCGTAGCTGCTGCCCAGAATGCCGTTGGACTCCGCCGCCGCGATGGTGGCGATCAGCGTCTCGATCTGCTGGTCAGTGAGCTTCACGCTGCCCTGCATGTTGGCCAGCAGCACGTAGGGTGCCGCCCACACGGTGACGCCGCTCATATCCATGGCCTTCAGCAGCGCCCCGTTGTTCACGGCCTTGCTGCTGCCCTGGGGATACAGTTCCGTGCTGTCCACGCCCAGCGCCCGCAGCACCAGCTCAATGCGGCTTCTGGCGCCGGCGTCCGTCGTACCGGATGCCTCGGCGATCAGCAGATCCATGATGTTCTGCCGTGCCGCATCGGTGAGTCTGGCGGTCTTGCCCGCCAGCTGGCCGTAGGCCGCCATGTCCATGGCGCTCCAGCCGTCCTTGGTCTCGGTGAGGGTAGCCGCGATGGAATCCATCAGGGCGGTATCATCCACGATCCACGGCAGAGATACGCCGAACAGCTCCATGAGCTTGTCGTTCACCTGCTGCCACGTGGTCAGCTTCATGCCCTCCACCGCGGCCTGCTCGCTGCTGCCGGTAAAGCTGTTGCCCGCGGCCTTCCACTGGCCGTCCGGCTTCATGCAGTTTCCGTAGACATTCTTGACGGTGATCTGGTTGTCCAGACCCGCCAGCGTACCGCCCAGCCGTCCGGCGAAGCCGCCGGTATAGCCGTAGGTGGACGTACCCGTCACCGACACCAGCCCGGCGCCCACAGCGTTCTCCGCCGCACTGATGCCTCCGGCGAAGCCGCCGGTGTAGTCCGTACCGGTGACACCGCCCAGACTGTAGCAATTCTTCACCGTGCCGTCGCTGATACCCACAAAGCCGCCGGTGTAGGACTTGCCCCGCACCTCGCCTTCGGCATGGCTGTCATAGATGCTGCCGCTGTTGTCGCCGGCAAAGCCGCCCACCATCATGCCATCCGGCGCGGTGACGCTGCCCTGCGCGGCACTTCTGGTGATGCTGCCGCTGTTCTCGCCCACCAGGCCGCCCACCTTCTCCTTGCCGGAGACGCTGACGGCGGCGGTACACTTATCCACGGCGCTGGCCACGGAGAACAGGGTCTCCTGATCGCTGAGGCCCTCGTTCAGGCCCACCAGACCGCCCACGGCGCGGCTGCCGCTGACCGTACCGGACACGGTGCAGCTGCCGGCAAGGCCGGCCTTGCTGCCCGCCATATCCTGACGATCCAGCTCTGCCCGGGCCCAGCCCACCAGACCGCCCACGCGGCTGCCGCCGGTGACGTTCACATCGCTGAGATGCAGGTTCTTGATGACCGCGCCCAGCGTCACATTGAAGAATCCGGCGTTGTCGCCGCCCTTCACCGTCACATGGGACACGGTGTGGCCCTGGCCGTCAAACATGCCCGTAAAGGGCGCGGACGCGCTGCCGATGCCGGAGAACGTCACGCCCGACAGGTCCAGATCCCTGGCCAGCTTGTAGTTCTTCGCCAGCACTGCGGGGTCCTTGGACGCCGCCAGCGCCTGAAGCTCCGCCACGGTGGAAATGGTCTCCCACTGGATGGTGCTGCCGTCCAGCTCCGCCCACAGCGGACCCTGGAACTGGTTCTCGGTGGTGCCTTCAAACCACAGCACCCTGTCGCCGTCCTTCACCGACGCCGTGGAGGCGCTGACGTTGGACAGGGCGTCGTTGATGGTGAACATCCAGCCATCCGGCGCGTTGACTGCATGGCCGTTGATGGTGTGGATGAACCGTCCGAAGGTAGCGGTGGTGGAGTAGCTGTACGTCAGCTTGCCCTGCGTCTGAGCCGCGTCCATCACGTCCACCACGCGGGTGTTGCCCGTGCTCTCCACGGTGACATCCACCACGCTCTTGTGGTCGAAGTCGAAGGTGTACGTCTCCTTGTCATACGTCACCACGGCTACGTGTACGGTGATGTCCGCGGTTTTGGCCGTCTCCGGCGCCTTCACCGTGGTGAGATAGGGCAGACCGCCGTTCACCGCATCGTCGCGGGTCCAGATGCCGCTGCCCAGCTCCCGCACGAAGTCCGCCAGCCGCATCTGCATGCCGGTTCGCGGCTCCGCGCCGTAACCGTGAGCGCCGGTGTTCTCGCTGTTGTAGTAGCAGTTCCACACGCCCTCAGACTGGTCGTACTGGAAGCCGCTGTCCGGCTTGTTGCCGCCGATGAAGCCGTTGCCCTCTGCGCCCGCTACCGTGACGATACCCGCAGCGTAGCAGCTCTCATAGGCGTTGCCCTGGAATACGGAGCGTCCCACGAAGCCGCCGGAATAGCCGCGGCCCGACACGTTCCCCAGTGCGAAGCAGTTGCGGATGGTGCCGCCGTAGCCCAGGCCCACAAAGCCGCCGGCGTAGTCGCTCTGGGTGCTGACGCTCATGGAGGTCCAGCACCGCTCGATGAGGCCGCCCTCCTCGTTGGCGCCCACGAAGCCCGCGTGGCCCGTGGAGGTAGTGGAGTTGGAGGTCAGCGTACCGCCCTCCACATAGCTGTCGCGGATGGTGCCGTAGTTCCGGCTGACCATGCCGCCCAGCACCGCGCCGGTGTCGGCGGTGATGTTGGTGTTCACCACGGCGCACTGCTCCATGAGGCCGTAGTTGTTGTGTACCAGCACCGCCGCGTTGTCGGAGAACAGCACGTTGGCGTTCTCCACCTTCAGATCGTAGATATAGCCGCTGGCCCCCACGTACCAGAACAGGCCGGAGTCATAGTTGCTCAATGTCAGGCCGCGGATGACGTATCCGTTGCCGTCCAGCACGCCGTTGAACCGGTTGGTGGTGTTGCCGATGGACTTGGTCTTGGTCTGATAGGCCGCCGACAGCTGGGAGAAATCCAGATCGTTGGCCAGATAGTATTTCTTGCTCCACTCCACCTTCTGCTGGCTGTCGGATCTGCTGTCTGCGGGATCGGAGGGCATATCCTCCACGTTGGCCAGGTCGATCCACTGCTGGGCGGAGGTGATGGCGACCCACGTGTCGTCGTGGTCGTCCGGTACCTCCGGCGTGCCGCTGCCGTCATAGATGACCGCCTGGGACGGGCGGCTGTCCGTCAGGCCCATTGTCTCCAGGATGTCCGCGTCGGAGTGGGCGATGACCTGCGCGGCATAGCGCCGCCCGGCGGCGAAGGTGTTGCCCAGATCCGCCATGCCCGCATTTCCCGACACCTCCACGGGGGTCAGAGTGCGATAGCTGCCATCGTCCTCTACAATGGACAGCAGGATGGTGTAGATCTGCTCCGCCGTGAAATAGGGCTTCTTGTCCCAGTGCAGGACCGTACCCTCCCACTTCACATTGGTGACGGTGGACATGCGGTCATAGGGCATCTGATAGCCCGCCACATACTCGTCCACGTACTCCAGAGAAGGCTCGGTGTACGCGCCGTCCACCACTGCCGTCACCGTGGCGTAGTACACGCCCTCGCCCTGCTCCGCCAGCTCGGCGGCGCAGTCATAGTCGGTCTCAGTGCCGTTGGCGGTGAAGGCCGTGGCGCGGGCCAGCACCATCTGGGTGTAGTCCTCGCCCTCCACAAGCTCTGCGGTCTGCCGCCACAGGGTGATGACATACCCCTCCGCGCCGTCCACCGCGTCCCACGTCAGCTGGGAGGAGGCCAGCATGCCCACACCGTCCTCCACCTCCATGGCGGAGGAGTTGGTGAGATGCACCTGCTCCAGCCCGAACTCCACGTTCTGAGCCAGCACGGGGTCCTTGACCACCGGTGCCAGCTTCTGCCACTTCAGCACCGGCATGCCGCCGTTGCGGCCCGCCACATGCTCAAAGGCGTCGCTGATGGCCAGCTCCTGCATCTGCTGGGCGGTCTGCGCCGCTGCGCCGCTGTTGCCGTCCGTGCCGCTGTCCAGATAGAAGCAGTTGCTGATTCTGCTGTTGGCGCCCGGGGCGATAGCGCCGGTATTGGTGCCGGTAACGGCGCCGCTGTTGTAGCAGTTGGCCACCGTGCCCTCGAAGCCGCCGTAATAGCCGCGGATACCGCCGCCTGCGTAGCTGCCGCCGGTGATGCTGCCGGTGTTGTAGCAGTCGCTGATGTTTACCTCATTGGTGTTGCCGCCGCTGATGCCGCCGGCCCGCGCCTTGCCGCTGATGTCGCCGGTGTTGTAGCAGGCGCTGATGGTGACCACGGTGCTGCTGCTGGCGTTCTTGCCCAGGATGCCGCCGCCGTTGTTGCCGCTGCTGACGGCCACTTCGCTGCCGCACTCCGTGATGGTCACGGTGCTGCCCTTGGTGCGGGCCACAAGGCCCGCCGCGTCGCCGCTGCTGCTGTCGGTGCTGGCGGCGATGCCCTGCACCACCACGCCGCGGATCTCCGCGTCCTTCACCACGCCGAACAGGCCCGCGTACCGGGCCTCCGCCTTCATGCGGGACACCGTATGACCCTGGCCGTCAAAGCGGCCCGTGAACTCATGGGAATCTGCGCCGATAGGCGTCCAAGCGCCATCGCCCAGGTCGATGTCCTCCGTCAGGACGGCGTATAGCCTGGTGCTGCCCTTCCCTGCGTTCACCGTCTGGGCCAGCCATGCCAGCTGCTCGCCGTTCTCGATCTCGTAGGGGCTGGCCTCCGTGCCGTCGCCCGCCTCCGGCGCCGTGACGGTCTGGCCGTCCCAGGCGGCGGAGGGCTCCAGCGTCACCGGCACCGTCACATCTCCGCTGACCTCCAGCGTCTGGCTGACCTTGGCGTAGCCCTTGGCCCGCACCGTGTAGGTGTAGGTGCCGTCGGGCAGCCGATAGCTGCCGTCCTGCTCCGCCGCCACGGTCTTGCCGTTCCACTGCACCGTCACCGCCGCGCCGGCGTCCTTGGGCGTCACGCTGAATCGGACGGTGCGCTTTTCCACCGGCGTCAGCGTGATATCCTTCCGGGCCGCGCCGCTGACCTCGATGGTGCTGCTCTCATCGGCATAGCCGAAGGCGGACGCCGTGTAGCTGTATGTACCCTCCGGCAGGCGGAACGTCCACACGTTTCCGTTCTGCTTGCCCTTTGCGCCGTCGATGCGTACCTCCGCGTCCTCCGGCGTCACGGTAAATGTCACCTCATACGTGGTGATCTGCCACGTCAGGATGGGATAGCCCCCGTTGATGCTCTTGGCGTCCTGCATGAACGCCTCGCCCAGCGCCGCAGCGCTGTCCAGCGTTTTCAGCTGCTGCTCCGTCACCTTCACAGCCTTGCTGTCGCCGACGCTCAGCGTGTCGGGGTAGTAGCAGTTGGCCACCACCGTCGAACTGTAGCTCACCTTGCCGAACACCGCGCCCGCGCCGCTGCCGGTAACGCTGCCCGCGGCATAACAGTTCTTTACCGATGCGTAGGAGCTGTCCACATACGCGCTGATGCCGCCGGAGTACCAGCCGCCGGTGATGGTGCCGGTGCTGTAACAGTTCTCCACTGCCACCTGGCCGCTGATATTGGCCGCGA
>ERZ1504684.212-NODE-212-length-14677-cov-3.641978_pt1 | contig 14677 bp, 8 predicted proteins | sample MGYA00572427_ERZ1504684 | MGnify/ENA primary metagenome ERZ1504684 (study PRJEB39906, sample SAMEA3182106) | gut metagenome | biome: human; feature: gut; material: Stool; isolation source: human stools | place: Canada | collected 2013-02-26 ... | reverse complement strand
GGTTACTTACCGTACCAAGGGTGGGCATTGTTGAATAGGGTATAGAAGTATACTCACCATAAAAATATGATTTTCCCAAAAAAATTTGGACGTTAAAAAGAAAAATCGTACATTTGCACATAGTATTATACAATTATTACAAGGAGGTTATAACCATGACAGAATTGAGAGACAGATACATACGCTTTGACTGGGCTATCAAGAGACTGCTCCGACAGAAGGCCAACTTTGGTGTTCTGGAAGGTTTCTTGACTGTATTCCTTAACGAGCCTATTAAAATTATAGAGATTCTTGAAAGTGAGGGAAACCAACAGACGGAGGATGACAAATTCAACCGTGTCGACATAAAAGCCAAGAACAGTAAGGGTGACATCATCATCGTCGAGATACAGAACACCAGTGAACTTCACTATCTTGAGCGTGTACTCTATGGTGTAGCAAAAGCCATCACAGAGCACATCAACCTCGGCAATAGCTACAAGGAGGTGAAAAAGGTGTACTCTATCAGCATTCTGTACTTCGACCTCGGTAAGGGTTCTGACTATATCTATATCGGACAGAACAATTTTACTGGCCTTCACACAAAAGACCAACTTGTGATAAGCACCAAGGAGAAGAACAATATTGTGAGGAAATCACCATCTGAGATATTCCCCACATATATTCTTGTGCGTGTCAACGAGTTCAACAAAGTGGCTAAATCACCCTTGGAGGAATGGGTAAACTATTTGAAAAATGGTGTTATCTCTCCTGACACCAAAACTCCTGGTCTACAAGAAGCACGTGAGAAATTGAAATACTATGAGATGTCGAATGCTGAACGTCATGCTTACGACGAGCACATCAATGCCATCATGATTCAGAATGATGTGCTGGGAAATGCAAGAATGGAGGGACATGCTGAAGGAAGAGCTGAAGGAAGAGCTGAAGAAAAAAGCGATATTGCCCGCAAGATGATGAAGTGCGGCATGGACATGGAACAAATTAGCCAGATAACAGGTCTGTCACTTGAACAGATAAAGAAGTTGTAATATAGTTTAATGCCCACCCATGGTTACTTACCGTACCAAGGGTGGGCATTGATGTTTTATCTTCCCCACTCTCAAACATTTTTTCAAAAAAATCTTTGGTATATTCCATTTTAATTCTTACCTTTGCAGTGCAGTCCCGGTAAGGCCCTCTCCCAGATTATTCGATGCTGGTGATGACCCCGGTTTTTTTGTTTTTGCAAAAGTACATAATTCTTTTGATTGTAACAACAAAAAGTCTATTTTCTTTGCTTTTTCTCGTTATCTTCTTCACTCTCAAACATTTTCCAGAAAATGCTTGCATCTTTCGGAAGAAAAATATATCTTTGCATAAGATTAGCTGCGCTCGGTAATCTGAAAGCAAACTTTCATTGCGCTCACTGGCATAATCTATAAAGAAGAAAAGTAGAATCATTAAAATAAGGAGGTTAAGTATGGACAACAAGAATATTTCATCAGAAGCATTTCTCTCCAATGATGGAGATATGACTTCTTTTAGATATGGCAATAGTAATATCCGATTTCGTACTCCAAAACGCCTCAAACGATTCACAGAGGTTAAGGAATGGGATAATGGATATATTGTTGTCATGGCTGATTATGAGGGAATTGGTGAAACAGAAGAGTATATTGACCTTTTGCCCATATTGAAGAATCTATATATAAATCCTACGACATTTCTCAAACCAATCAAGTCAGTTAAAATAGATTATCATGAAGGAAGAAGAAATTAAAGCCGTAGCTGAAAAAGCAATAATGATTGTTTGCGGATATGCATTTTCGCAAAGTGAAGAAGGCTTTATACGTGTAGTATATCTACACCCGCCATATCATGCTCTTGTGATGACAAGAGAGGGTGATGTAATAGAAACCAATATGGATGATATTGAAATCAGCATTGTTCAAAAGTATTGGAAACGAAACAAGAATTTAATGGAACAAACTTATGCCTAAATATTACGATTTTATGAATACCTATAATGCCCACCTTTGGTTACTTACCGTACCAAGGGTGGGCATTGTTGTTTTTTTCATCTTTACTTTTCCCTAAGGAATATCGCAGAACAAATCATCGGATGATGACTTTACGTACTTCGCCATTGGCGTAACGTACGATGCAGACTCCAGGGCGAGGACCATTGAGGCGAGTTCCATTGAGCGAGTAATAAGCCACGATGCCATTCTCTTCGCCCGCCACGATGTCATGAATGCCAGAATCGATGGTTGGGTCTACCACCTTCACCTCATCGAGGAAGAAACGCTGCTTGTCGGCCTTGAAGGTAACCTTTACTGTGCCTGTAGCTGTGATGTTGACACCAAACTGTTTCCATAAACCTTTTGGAATCTCAACGGAAGTCTTCGACAACGTGCCATTGTTGACAGAAAGCGTCAGGGAGGTGGCATCATTAGTGCCTTTCCACCCTCCTGCCTTGAATGACAGATAAGCAGAGCCATTGACTGAAAAGGCGGGAGTCGTGATAATACCAGCCGTACTGCTGTTACCCAATCGTACACATTCGTTTCCTGAATAGATTTTGCCTGTACTGGTCCATCCTTGGTTGTCGTACTCTGCTGCAATAGTAGAACTCCCGGCAATATTACCATTCCACTTATCATCATTGCCACCCGTTCCTCCACACTTATCGAACGACTCATAGAGCAAGACTGGGCCAGATGGTGTGACAGGAGTATCGGGATCGGTCTCTCCCCCACCGCCACTACTGCGGTCTGCCTTGCTGAAGGTCAGCGAGGCTGTTCCGTCGGATGCCACACTGATATCCGTGATGTCTACATGCATATACTTGGTTCCATCACTATTCTTATTATATAAGGTGGCAGCAGGATTGGACTCGGCAGTAAGACTGTTGTTGGTGTTATAGGGATAAAGGTCGGAAGTAACGCCATCATCTGACGTAGAACGTCCTGCGCGGAAGATGGTTAAACGCTGATGATCGTTATAATAAACATTATTATGTTCATCATAGTAATTCCCCTTTGTATTGGGCATATTATTCCACCAAATATAGGCATCATAGTCCACATGGGAGATCATCACTCCTTCTGAAGGAAGATAAGCATCCCAGCCTGTGTTTTGTCGGTTCTCGATGATGTAATATTCATCCTCGTGTGCCTTGTTTTTCAGAACATAGGCACCACCACCCTCGCTGATGGCTTTCAGCCCTGTGACGTTGAGGTCTTCCTCAATATTGGTAACGTCCTGATATGTCAACCAGCCACATTCATGCTTCTCGTAAGCCGAATAACCTGCAGGACATTTGCCGTCACCATTATAATTGCCTGCACACATCAAGTCGTAGTCGCCCATTCCGAACCATCCCGAATAGCCGGTATCATATAAGTCAGGGAATCCCATGCAATGGGAGAACTCATGACAGAAAGTACCAATACCATCGAGTTTGCCACGACCATTCAGCTCTGCACTGCAGGCATAAGTGTCTACCTTAACGCCATTGAAGGAAAGAGACTTGCCATAATCGGATGCTGAAAGAGCAAACTCGTGTGGCCATATCGTAGATACAGCACCGCCATCAGCCTCACCCTTTCCAGCATAAAGCACAAACACCTGGTCTACTTCACCATCGCCATCCCAATCGTATTTGGAGAAATCAACGCCTTGAGTGGCTGCCCACTGACAAGCCTCAGCTACCATCTCACCAGCACGAAGGTCAACTCCGTCTTCGCCAATAGAAGCATCATTTCCTCCATAATAGGAACATGGGTTCTTCAGCTGACAAATACCTACGACATCAAAGTCGAGTTCGAACTGTCCAGCACTCTGTGCCTTGAAGTAATCTTTCACGCTGCCTTTGAATCCTTTGTCGGTATAGTTCTCAGCATTGGCTATCTTGTTGTACAAAGCACGGTCGTGACCACTCTGAAACTTGGAGTCGGTAAACTGAGCCAAGATGATCAGTCCCTTCTTCGTGCCTTGGAAAATATTAGTAACATTTGCCTTTCGCCTCACTGCGCGACGATTGTTGGCCTTGGCTCTCCGTGCCACAGCCTTGCGACGAGAATTCGAGAATTGGCTATCAGAATAAACCTGATAAGTTGCTGAAGCTGCATCATAGATATAACGTGTTCCGTCCGCACTCTGGTAATAGTGCATGAACTCATCGCCAACCAACTGTACCTTGACCTGTGTGCCATCAGTAAGCGAAATGGTGCGCCAGGCTCCTGGCTTGGCAGGTACTGCCATTGCCGACAAGACAACAAAGAGCCCAACCCATAGTGTAAACCATCTTTTCATCGTAAGTCTTTTCGTTGTGTTTTAGTAATTGAATATTATAGAACTTCAGCAAGTCCAGAAGTTATAGAATTTGTGTAACCATCCGTTAAGCGACGCAAATTTACACATTTTATTTTCACCCCACAAGCTTTTCTGCATAATTCTTGAAAAAACTATCGACTTTTCGCTAATGAGGAAGTTATCTTTCCCCAAAAAGACACTACATAGAAATGTGGGATAGAAAGAGAAAAGAAAAAAGTCCCGCATCATAAACATGACACGGGACTTTTGGGTGGATTATCCTATCCTACAGAGAACCCCAAAGGCTCTCTGATGGATAGAAGAAAGAATTTACTTGAGTGCGAACTTAATGGCAGAAACCTTACCATCGATGTCGGCTACGAGGTGATAAACACCTGCTATAGAGCCAGACAGGTTAAGGCTAACCTTATCGCCTGCATGTACAGGAGCGGCTATCTGCTGAGCCATCAGCTGACCGGCATTGCTGTAAACACGGAGCACTGCCTTGTCGGCATTGACATGGAGAGTAACCTCACCATTCTCGTTGACCGTTACATCACCCTTGTTGCTGCCATCGGCCTCAACACCGTCGATGCCTGTGGTCTCTGATACGGTCAGAGAGATGACACCAGTAGAAGAAGCACCGTTGGCATCGGTAGCCACTACGTTGATGTTGGTCTTACCTACTGCCTTGCCAGCCACGATGAATCCATCTTCCGACTTGAAGACAGTAGCTACAGAGGCATCCTCAACAGAAGCTGTGTAGGTCATCTTGTCGCCATCCACATCCTTGAAGAGTTCAGCGAAGTTGTACTGACCAGAGGTCTCGCCAACCTTCATAGCCAACTCTGTGGCACCTACGTACTCAGGAGCACGGTTGGTATGTTCTACATTGTAGTTGACAACAGCTGAGCTTACATTGCCAGACTCGTCCTTGGCATTAACGGTGAAGGTATGCTTGCCAGCAGTACCATAAGCAGGAGCAAGAGCCACATTGAGCTTCAAGCTGGTGCCTTCCACAACAGTATAAGTACCATTGCTTTCAGAAATGCCTTCCTGGGTACCGTCCTCATTCTCATAACTCTCAACAGCAGCGATACCGTCAGCATCTTCCAGACTTACGGTGAAAGCCTCACCCTCGGCATCAGCAACAGTTACAGGAACCATCGCCTTGGAAGCCTCAGGAACAGTAGTCTCACCTTCAGGAGCGATGATGGTAGGAGCAGCATTCTTGTCGAGATAGATGTGATAGTTGTAGAGCTTGTTCATAGGATCATTGCTCTTCACTACGAGAGTAGCCTTATTGTTCTTGGCAAAATAAGCGCTCTTGGCATTCACCTCGAACTCAACAGGAATAGCATCGCCAGGAGCAATCTCGCCTTCCTTCTTCTCGTTGAGCAACTTAATCCATGGCTCACCCTTCTCCTTCTCGATACAAGTCATGAAGTAACCGAAGGCACCATAGCTGTAAGCATTGTCGTAGAGTGTCTCAATGTCAACCCAGCCACCCAAAGACTTCAAGTGTGCCATGTAGCGATTGGTCTCCATGTCGCCATCCTTGGTAGCCATCATGGCTGATGACTTGTAGCCGGCAGGATACTTCAATACGACATAGAAGGTATCAGCAGGGTTGATGTAGATAGGGTTGTCAAACTCCAACATACGTGCAGCACCCTGGTAGCTGCCATCACCACGAGGTTCTTCCTTGTCAATATGAATCTTGCCATGGCCGATGGTCTTCTCGGTAGCTGTCACATCATTGCCCAGAATAACAGAAGCCTCGATGTCCACATTCTCCAAGTCGCCTACAGTACCGACGAAATAGAGATGAGTAAGATTGAAACCTTCAGCAGGAGCCTCATAGCGAGTGGCTGCATAGAAGTTCTCATCCAAGGCTGTAGAGCCTGTACCCATGATGGCAGCCTGAGCATTGGCTACAGGGTTGAGTACCGGATAATAGAGCGCATTACCCTCATAGCCCGCAGGCAAGTCGTAGATGAACTTCTGATCGTCCTTCACCTTCTTCAAGCCAAGAGCCTTCACCATGCCCTTCTTGCCGGAAATCTTCTCTACACAGGTAGCCACGAAATTCTTGGCTGCATCCTCAGAAGGATAAGAGATGACATTATAGGCAGGAGCAGGATCGTTGCCGTCCTCATACTCATTGCCTGCATCACGACCAGATGGGTCGAGACTCAAAGAGTAAGTAAGCTTATACTCGCCTTCGTTCATCAGATTGACGGTAGAAGTGCCCTTATAGTCAGAAGCCACATTCTCAATGTGCAACTCCTCTGGATCGAATGCCAAGACAGGAGCCTCTGTGATATTCAGCTTGATAGTAGAGGTGTGTGTCTCCTCATTCAAGCCCTCTACTGTAAATATGAGAGGGAAATTCTTCTTATGTACTTTATCTACAATATAAGGTGCGATTCTGAACTTCACGGTGTCGGTACCTACTACGATAGGAGCCATCATACCGCTCTGGTATGGAATCCATGCCTTGGCAGCATCATCAGCAAGTGCCATTGGACCTGGGTCGATACCGTCATCACCGCCATTATTGCTTTGTGCAGCATAAACCTCAAGTTCACCTTCTGGAGCAGAAGGCTCAACATCAGGGTCATCAGGCTCCGAGCCAGTAAACATCTCAGAAGCTACGTCTGTGATAGTGAATGCCTTGGTTCCCTTGTTAACTACATAGAATTCATAGTATGAAGGATCCATTGCGTTCTCATCTACAGGCTGCTCAACATTGATTACCTCTGGGAACTCTGCCTGAGCCTCACCAGTGATATTCAGCGTAACAGGAATCTTGACGTTTGCACGAGAAGGATCGTTGGTGGTAACGTTCAACTCATAGTCGTAAGTATCAGCCAACTGGTTAGCCTTCAACTCAACCGGCATTTCAACCTGCTCACCTGGAGCCACTACATAGTTCTTATAAGGAGTAAACTCGACGGTATTGCCGTCGGTGATATACATATCGGAAGGAGTAATACCGCGGGTACCGGTATGATCCATGATACCACAGAGACCGAATACACCCAACTGGAATCCATCAGGATCTACATTGTACTGGAACTTGAAGGAACCGTCCTTGCGGAGAATCACCTCGAAGTTCATACCCTGCATCATCGTGTTGCCATAATTCTTATAGCTTACGATGACCTCATCATCCTTAGCCTTGTAATATACACCATCAGAAGATGGAGTATTCATAGAGTGGTTACCCCAGAATGGGCAGATGATGTTGGTATAGAAGGTTTCTGTTGTTGGCAGACTGGCTGGTGGCTCAGGGAACTGCTTGTAATCCTCTACCGGTGCATCGAAAGATACGAAACCAGTATTGTAGATATACATGCTCTTGTACTTCTGGCCATAGAATGGGAATTCGAATGGAAGTTCCACCTTCTTGAAGTCTGTCTTATCAATATAGTATGCATAAGGCATGTGCTCAGTATAGTCGTTGGTGATGTCTATCCACTTGTAAGGTACATCGAAGCCATCGAGCTTAGACTTGAACACATAGTCTACAGTAGACTTTCCTGTAGCCTCCTGGTCGGAAGCTGTATACCAAGAAGCAGGCTCAGCAGAGAACGTAAGGTTCTCATCGCCCTCGTTGGTTACCTGGATTGTCTTTTCTACGTTGGTGCCATAAGGAGTTTCAACCTCCAGGCTCTCAGGATTACTTTTCCAGGTAGGATTACCAATCACCTCTGCCTTCAATGGGATTTCCTTGGTTGTACCATCCTGATAGGTGATAACGAGCACATCTTCTACAGTACCCTTATCGGCAGTAGGCAATGTTACTACGATATCCTTGCCCTGACCTGCAGGAACAGAGAAGGCCGCATTCATATCTTCAGCAAGAGTAAACTTGCCGTTCTTGACAGTTACGCTTTTCACGTTGAGAACATCCTTACCGTTGTTGCTCAACAAGACGGTGCGCTGCTGGGCAGAAGTGCGGAATACCTTACCGAAATCTACGCTGGTAGAATCGAGAGCAGCCTCAGCCTTCAGGTTGTCGCCAACGATGTTGGCAGTCAACTTGACAGATGCACTTGGGTTGATTGGGTCGTTGGTGATAACGGTGAGATAGTTGGTCAGAGGTCCTGCCACCAATTCATCGTTGGCTGCCAATGTTACCTTGATTTCCTTGCTTTCACCATTGCCTACATAGCCTTCAGTGCTTGACAGGCTCTTGATCATAGACTTGGCAGGAGCCACAATCTTGATGGCGCTGCCTGTAACGATATCATAATAAGGAGCATCCAGACCACCATTGCTTTCCTGTACCTTGTTGGCATCAACAAATATACAAGGATCGGCGGCAGCAATATCGCTGACACCTACGAAGTTGTGACCACCAGAACCGAATACGCCTGCTGGATTATAATCATCGTAGTAAACCTCTACACTTCCGTCTGGGCAAAGAGCCATGTGGAAGCTGATGGTTGTGGTCTCGCCGGCACCATTGGTTGCAGGAGTTACCACATCCTTGAACTTGATATAGAGTTTACCGTTCTTATGACCATAGGTAATCTTACTGTTGGCACCCATGTCCATCCATCCAGAGTTGGTATAAGCCGAAATATAGCCCAATCCCTGTACACAATCGCCAGTAGGAACCATACAAGAGATACGGCCATCCGCCTGCTGCATGGAGACACCACCATAAGAAGATACGTAAATCTGCTCGTAGTCCTTGCCATAGAATGGGAACTTGAAGCCCACCTTGATAGGACCTGACTGCCAGTTGTCGTTGGTAAACTGAGAGGTGATGTCCTTCTCATCAGCCAACTCTGGGGCTGGCTCATACTCGAATGATTCATCACCGGCAACATTAGAGATGGTAGTATAACCAAACTTATGTACTTTGGCAGTAGAACCTACTATCTTCTCGGAAGAGAACTTAGGGAAGACATACTGCAAAGGATAATTACCCGTGTTCTTGATAGTGATGGTAGCAGTCTTATCCTCACCGCCTACCTTCAAGTCGCCTGCTTCATAAGCATCAGGAGTTACACTCTGCTTGGCAGGAACTGAAGCGACACCGCGAACCAGGAATGAATACTGCTGACCATTCTTATCGGTCAGGGTAATGGTACTGCTGAAGTTGCCCTCCTTTGTAGGAGCGAACGTCACAGGCAACGTACCGGTAGAGCGGGCTGCAATATTATTGGCACCCTTTGACACATTGAACTGATCGGATGAAGACTTCAAGTTCTTTGGAGCCTGGAGCTGTCCATATTTACCACCGAATACACCATAACCGCTATTGGTCAACTCTACATCAATGGTCTTGGTCTGACCCACCAGCAAGTCACCGAAGTCAACCAGCTGCTGGCTGTGCAGTTCAGGCTTATAGCCCTTCACGGTCATAGACAAAGCAACCTGCTGCTTGGAATCAACAGCCTCATTGCTCTTGACATGGATATTGAAGTTGTAAGTACCATTCACCAGTTTCTGACCATCATTCTTCAGAGTAACCTTCTGGCTTTCGTTAGGACGAACCTCACCGCTGATAGGCTCAGGGTTGAGTACCTGACTCCAGTCTGGGTTCTTGCTGATGGCCTGTACTGCCCATGTGAGCTGATTAGCTACTGCCTCGAAGCTGGTGCCCTTGAGCACCTCACTCAGCTGAGTCCAGGTTGTACCATTATCAGAGCTATAGAAGCTGTACTGGGCAACATCGGTTCGGGTAGTCTTGCCTGTACCCAATGGGTTCTTGGCGCCTGCAGGGAACTTAGCCACTACCCAGAAGCTTGAACCAGGAGCAAAGTGAATCTGCTCTTTCAGGGTAATAGGATAATTGTATGCCCAGAAGTCATAATTAACCTTCTGAATCAAACTTGCAGTAGAGATAGAACGTGATCCGTCGTAGATCTCAATCACAGGATTCTGTCCGTTCTGTCCCTGAATACGAAGATCGGTCAGGTTGAAACCATTAGGATAAGTTGCCTTATCTACATAGAAATACTGAGCCAAAGCATTTGGCAGCTTGGTATCAGTTTCACCGATATAGCTGTACAACTGGTTGGAATAGGTCAAAGTGTCTGGCCAGTCCTTTGCCTGATAGTCAGAAGTAGCCACAGCATTGCGCTTCACAAGTGTTGGGCTGACTGTACCGCTGAAAGGAAGAACCTGACCTGGGTTTGGATTCTTGATACGACCGCTGGTAGACATAGTAGCTCGGGTCGTAGCAGTAGTAAGCTGATACTTCAGCACGCCCTCACCGGCATTCTTTACATTGAAAGAAGCCTCGGCTGTGGAAGCCTTGGTGGCATCTACGGTCATAGAAAGGTTCTTCTTGTCTACCTGAACCTTAGGACCTGCATTGGTGGTAGCCTCCTTGATGGGAGAAACGGCAGAAGCCTTACCCCAACGGTTGTAAGCCACAATGGCGAAGTAGTACTTGGTAGAAGCCTTCAAGCCTTCTACCTCATAAGACATCTTGTCGCCAGAATACTTGAACTTGGTATCTACAGTAGCAGAACTCAACTTGTTCAAGTCGTCTGTAGCAGTGAAAGCCTCTGTGCTATAATAAATCACATGATGGTCGATGCTCTTCTCTGCGGTCTCAGGAATCGTCCATTCGATGAGAGCATTATCGTGAGATGCAGTAACAGTGAAGTCGGCAACAGCCTCAGGCACGCTACCCTCCTTGCCCTGCAAAGCCTTGTAAGCATCGATATAACCAGAACCCATCAAACCCTCGTACTCAGGATTCTGAGTATACAGGTCGTTTACCGAAGTGGTAAGCAAGGTGCGGAGAGTCTCATTAGAGAACTGCTTGTTACCATACTTGGAAAGAATCAAGGCTGCAATACCCGATACATGAGGACATGCCATAGAGGTTCCCTCGTTGTAACCATAGGTACTGTTAGGCAAGGTACTCAATACGCCATACTGCTGACCATTGTCTTCCAAACCACCAGGGGCTGTCACATCAACCCACTTGCCACGGTTGGAATAATAAGCCACGCTTCCGTCAGGAGCCATGGAACCAACAGCCACAACCTGGTCAAGACAACCAGGATAATAGTTGCCTTCCTCGCCATTGTTACCGGCAGCAAAGATACAGAGACCTCCGTTCATCTTGTCGCCACCACCATTCTTGGTGAAGTAATCAACAGCCTCGGTAACCGACTTATCCTCATCGTCGGCAACACTGGCACCCCAAGAACACTGGGCAATGCTGGCACCGCGGTCGGCTGCATAAACAATGGCAGCACCGAAATCAGCTACAGCAGAACTGCTGGCACGGCTGTCGAATACCTGGCAGACCATCATCTTGACACCGCCCTTACCGTCGCTACCACCGGCAACACCGCAGACACCGATACCATTATTATTGGTGGCACCTACAGTACCTGCTACGTGAGTACCATGAGAGTGAGCGTTGATATCGCTTGAATTGATAACGAAGTTATAGCCGTAGATATCATCTACAAAGCCATCGCCATCATCATCAACACCAGGCTTACCGTTCAACTCGGCTGTGTTGATCCACACATTGTCCTTCAGGTCTGGGTGATCTACCTGGAAGCCACCATCAATGATGGCAACCACAACATCCTTAGAACCGGTAACACCAGTTTCCCAAGCCTTGAACACATTGGCATCGGCACCCACCTTGGTACCTGCGATATGACCATCGTTGTTGTAATGCCACTGGTCATTGAGCAATGGGTCGTTGAAAGGCATGGTAGAAGCAGCCTTGGCTGCCTTAGCCACTGCTGCTGGCGAAACCTCAAGGAAACGCTCACCGCCTATGGGTTTGTAAACTGGTATGCGCTGGGCATAAGCCACACCCTCTGTAGAACGGAGCAAGTTGCGGGCTTGTGCCAATTTCATACCTGATGCCTCGTAATGGACATCGTACCAAAGATCCAGTCCTGCTGCCTTGTGCTTAGCCTCATCCTTACCGGCATAAGGGAAAACACGGGTCATAGAGACTGCCTTTACTTTCTGACTGACCCTGTCGAGCGGGGTCACGCCAGTCTGAACATACTTCTTGCTCGTACCTTTCACCGACAGCGGAAGCTTGGCAGCCACCAAACGGTCGGCTATCTCGCGCTGGAGTTTGACACGAACGACACCCTCTACGTAATTACCATCCGCAGAGGTTGCTGTAGAAGAAGATACAGACTGCGCCTGAATACGTACGCTACTGCCTAAACACAGCATTGCACATACTAACAAAAGTAATCTTCTTGTCATCTTGAAAATGTTGTAAAAAATAAATATAAAACAAATAATAGTATATTATAATGCTATCCGTAAATAAGTGCCGAAACAATCTGATAAGTGTTGATACGCCCTCATGAGTGTCTGTACGACACTAACTTTTTCTCTCGGGTGCAAAAGTAAATAAATTAATTGATATACGCAAGCATTTCTGACAGTTTTGTATAAAAAGATAGTAAAAATACATCATTTTGCACTTTATCACGACTGCAACTTACAGCCACCCCCATTTTTAAGCACTTTTATTTACGAAATGTAATTTCCATTTTGTAAAGTTAAGGAGATAAGCAGTCAACAATGAATATGACTAAAATTAAGTAAGTCAACGCAAATGACAAATAAGCAACAACCGAGTCTACTCATATTAAAAATAATGCCAAGAGTGGTCAATTAAAATCGTTAAATCACAAAAATCTTACTCTTATACTATATAAAAGTTTTGTTGAAGCTGCAAAAATCTCCGTTCCGTGATTCGGAACGCACATTCCGTGATTTGGAACCGCCATTCCGTGATTTGGAACGGCCGTTCCGTATCACGGAACGGAGATTTATCCACAAGAGAAAAAACAAATTCATAACGAACGAAAAACAATGATTAAAGTAACTGAACATAGCTTTAGGGTTGCAGAGCAGTTACAATGGAAGTTAAACTCGTTAAAGGAAGTTAGAGAAAAACCCTCGCAGTATGCTCAGCACGATAAAAAGTCGTATCTTTACCAAAGATAATGCAAATCGAAGGCAGAATATCAAGTTTACTTGAATATTTTGCTGAGACGCAGCTTATCTTCTGCAAAGATATTTCGGAAGAAGAAAGAAAATAACACGCAAAAGAAAAACAAAGCAGAAAAAAGAAAAGAGAGAAATGTTATGAAGAAAACATTCGCATTATTATGCCTTCTGTGCGCATTCATCATGAATGCCACGGCACAGACATGGGTAGGAACCTGGGCTACAGCTCCACAGGCTGCCGAAAAGAGCAAAGTGTTATACAGCAATACGCCCCACTCCATCAGACAAGTGGTGAAGGTATCATTGGGCGGCGAGGTAATACGACTGAAGCTGAGCAACATCTACAGTTCGGAACCCGTGGTGATACGTTCGGTCTATATCGCCCATGCCAAAGACTCATTTGGCGTAGACGCCAAGAGCGCTGAGTACCTGAAGTTTCACGGCAAGTACAAGACTGTGATTCCTGCTGGCAAGGCGATAGAGAGCGACCCACTGAAGTTCAACCTCAGACCTTTGGAGCGCGTTGCCATTACCATCAACTACACCTCATCGCCAGCCAAGCCTACCATGCACCCTGGCTCCCGCACCACCTCCTATATCATGAAAGGTGTAACCAATGCTCACTCCAATTTCAAAAAAGCACAACGCGTGAACCACTGGTACACTATCGCTGGCATTGATGTGTACACGATGAAAAACAACCTGAGCTCCATTGCCATCATAGGAAACTCAATAACCGATGGTCGCGGAACAACCGACAATGCACAGAACCGATGGCCCGACATCATGAGCGAGATGCTGCACCTGAAACATAAGATTACCAATCAGGGCGTACTCAACTTAGGTATCGGATCCAATCAGGTGGTAGTGCCCGGAGGAATAGGGACATTGGCCAAAGACCGATACGACCGCGACATCCTGGGACAATGCGGTGTGAAGAAGGTGATTATCTTCGAAGGTGTCAACGATATAGGAAACACTAAGAGCGGAAACAGCGAGACAACAGCCCGACTGCTGATAGAGAGTTATCAGAACATGATCAAGAAGGCAAAGGCAAGAAAGCTAAAGGTGTATCTCGCCACCATCACGCCTTTCAAGGGTGCAGGCTATTACACTTATTTCCACGAGGCTTGCCGACAATACGTGAACGACTGGATACGCAGACAGGGCAAGGAGAAAAAGGTGGATGGCGTGCTCGACTTTGCCAAACTGATGCAAGATTCTGCCGATGAGCACAGAATGAAGAAGGAATATGTTTGCAGCGACTGGCTGCATCCCAACGCCGCAGGATATAAGGTAATGGGAATCTATGCGGCAGAAATAGTCAAATAGATTTGGAGGAGTTAAAGGAGTTAAGGCACTTGAGATTTGGAGGAGTTAAGGAGTTAAAGGAGTTATC
>ERZ1504684.57-NODE-57-length-29262-cov-15.710309_pt1 | contig 29262 bp, 18 predicted proteins | sample MGYA00572427_ERZ1504684 | MGnify/ENA primary metagenome ERZ1504684 (study PRJEB39906, sample SAMEA3182106) | gut metagenome | biome: human; feature: gut; material: Stool; isolation source: human stools | place: Canada | collected 2013-02-26 ... | reverse complement strand
GGTCAGCAGCGCATGATAGAGCGTTCACTTCCTAAGCTCTATCAGGGCGAAAAGTATGGCTACCGTTTCCCTATCGGTTTGATGAGCGTTATCGATGGCTGTAAGCCAGAAACTCTCCGTGCTTACTACCGCAAATGGTATCGCCCAGACAATCAGGCTATTATCATCGTGGGTGATGTAGATGTAAATCATATCGAAGCTAAGATTAAGGAACTCTTCTCAGGTATCAAGGTACCTAAGAATGCCGCTAAGATAGAGAAGGTAGAAGTATCTGATAATGATTCTGCCATCTATGTTATCGACAAGGATAAGGAGCAGCAGGTTGATCTCTTCCAGGTTTATATGAAGCACAATGCTGTGCCAGATTCTCTGAAGAGCAACATGAGCTATCTCCTGAAGGGATACATGGATAACGTGATTTCTTCTATGATTGCTGCCCGTTATGCTGAGAAGGCATTGGAGCCAGACTGTCCATATCTCCAGGCAAATGCCGGTGATGGTTCATACCTGATTTCAAGCACAAAGGATGCTTTCACCCTTACCGGTGTAGCTAAGCCAGGAAAGATTAAGGAGGCTTATGCTGCTGTTCTCCGCGAGGCACAGCGTATGCATGAGTTCGGTTTCACAGCTACTGAGTATCAGCGTGCCAAGGATGAATTCATGAGCCAGGTTGACAAGGCTCTTGCCAACAAGGATAAGATGAAGAACGAGCAGTTTACCACCCAGTATGTGGATAACTTCACTTCTAACGAGCCTATTCCGTCAGTAGAAGAGGAGAGCCAGATCTGGAAGATGGTAGTTCCAAACTTGCCTCTTGAGGTTATCAACAGCTATGCCAAGCAGTTGGTTTGCCAGAGCGATACCAACCTTGTATCATTGGTTATGATGCGCGAGCAGGCTGGTGCCGTTTATCCTACAGAGCAGGAACTCTCTGCCATCGTAAAGCAGGTACGTGCTGAGAAGCTCGAGGCTTATGTGGATAATGTTAAGCAGGATCCTCTTATCGCTCAGGCTCCTAAGGCTGGTAAGATTAAGAAGACTGTTGAGAATAAGAAGCTGGGCTTCAAGGAGTTGACTCTTTCTAATGGCGCTAAGGTGGTATTGAAGAAGACTGATTTCAAGGACAATGAGGTTGCTTTCGCAGCTTCAGCCAATGTGGGCTATTCTACTTTCGGCAAGGAAGACTTCCTGAATGCTGCATTTGCAGCAGATGTGCTCGATGCTAGTGGTCTTGGCGATTTCTCAAGCAATGAGCTTGATAAGGCTTTGGCAGGTAAGCAGGCTGGCGTTTCGTTCAGCTTGAGTCCTTTCAATCATGGTTTGAAGGGTAATTCTACTCCTAAGGACATCGAAACCCTGATGCAGCTCATCTATCTCAAGATGACCGCAGTAAGCAAGGACCAGAAGAGCTTCGACAATATGAAGAGTATGATGGCTACTGTTCTTGCCAACAAGAGCAACAACCCAAGCCTCGTATATCAGGATTCTGTTCAGAGCACCCTCTATTTGGGTAGCAAACTTGCCCGTGTGCCAGAGGCAAGCGATATAAAGGATATCAACTACGACCGTATCCTGGAGATTGGTAAGCAGTTCTACGGCAATGCCAAGGACTTCACCTTCTATTTCGTAGGTAACTATGATGAGAAGACTCTCCTCCCACTCATCGAGCAGTATATCGCCAGTCTGCCAAACAATGGCTTCAAGCTTAAGAACAAGCAGATTCCTTATGCTAAGGGTAAGGTAAGCAATGTCTTTACCAAGGCAATGGAGAATCCACAGAACCAGGCAACAGAGATCTGGTATACCAAGGCTCCATTCACCTTGCAGTATATGGTTCTTGCTGATGTTTCAGCCCGCCTTTTGGAGATGAAGTATTTGCGTACTATCCGTGAGGAACTCAGCGCTGCTTATCATGCAGGTGCAAACTATGGTTTGCTTCGCGATTATGATAACAAGGCTGCCATCTCTATTTCTGCCGTGGCTCAGTTGAACCCAGAGAAGTCTGATATCGCTATTCCTTACTTCTTCAAGGGTATGGACGAGACCGTAGCCCAGCCAAATGCAGAAGACCTTCAGAAGGTAAAGGAGATTCTCCTGAAGCAGGCTGCTGTTAGCGAGAAGTCTAACGGTTATTGGCTTGGTGCGTTGAGTACATACGAGCGTATGGGTGTTGATACTCATAGCGATTACAAGGAGATGGTGAAGAATCTGAAGGCATCTGAGATTTCAGACTTCCTGAAGAATGTCATCTTGAAGAGTGGTAATCACTTCGAGATTATCATGAAGGCAGTGAAGAACGAGAAGTAAAATCTCGGACTTGATATAATAAAACGAAAAAATCCCGTTGTACAAGCCAGATGGCTGACAACGGGATTTTTACGTTTTTTTCTTTTCCCAAAATTTTTGAAACTCATCATTTAAGAGTCGTTTCGAAAAATCTCTCTTTAAAAAGAAAGGATGCGTCTTTATATTGTATAAGAGCATCATCTTTCCTCCTTTACTTCTTGTTTCTGAAGAGTATTAACCTCTTCTCTTTGCCTTAGAGGCAAGAGCCTCGCGGCGATCCTGAAGAATCTGTTGGCATCTATCGATAGCCTGATTCTGATTTTCTGAATTTACCTTAATTAAATCATTCATAACCTATTGATATTTGTTAACCGCTTGCAAAGATAGGGGTTTCTACCTATTTCTAGGTATAAAATGCATGAAAATACGTGTTTTATTCGTTATTTTTTGATGTATGTCAAAAAAAAGTGCAATCGTTTGAGCAGTTTTCCCCCTTTAGAATGATAATTGGTATTTCCTGAACGATTTTTTTCATTATCTTTTAAACGAATTGTCATCGCAATCGTCTATAATAACGTAGAAAGAGCAGAAATGCTGAGTTTTTAGGGAGATTCATACCGCGAAATAGGGATTTTTCTTATCGTATTCCCGATTTTTTTGCGAACTTTGCACCCGAAAGGACAATAGGAAGTATTGGGTATATATAAATAAGAGTGATAAAAATAAATATATAGAAAGCAATGAAAAAGGTATTTCTTTTGGCTGCCCTCGTGCTCGCATGCACAGCTGGCAGCAACGCAAGCGCTATGAACGAGGCAGCGCTCAATGCCTCAATGTCTGAGATAATGCCGGTTAAGAAAACGACTAAGAAGACAACAAAGAAAACTTCTAAGAAGACTTCAAAGAAGACTACGACCAAGAAGACTTCTACAAAGAAAACAACTTCTGCTACATCTAACACAACAGCTGCGACTGCAACAACAACTGCAGCAACAACCAGCAATGCCGCTACATCTAGCAGTACAACCAGCAATGCAGGCTCAACCGTTGCAGGTATCTTGGGTGCTGTACTGGGTGGGAACTCTAACAGCAGCAGCTCTGCAGGTAGCAGCATTATCAATGGCATTCTGAATAATGTAATCGGTTCAGGTACCTTCAGCAAGCAGGATCTCTGTGCCCATACCTGGAAGTACAGCAAGCCGGGATGCGCCTTTACCTCTGAGAATCTCCTGGCAAAGGCTGGCGGTGAGATTGCTGCCAACAAGGTAGAGGAGAAGTTGGGTGAGTATTACAGCAAGTTTGGTTTCAGCGGCTCAAATACCTATTTCACCTTCAAAACTGATGGAACTTTCGCTGCCAAGATAGATGGCAAGTCATGGCAGGGCAATTATACTTTTGATGAGAAGACTCATGCCATTCAGATGAAGGGCTTGCTCTTGAGTATGTCGGGCTATGCTACGAAGACTACCAACGGCATCAGCCTGCTCTTCGACCAGACAAAGTTGCTCAACCTCATCAAGACCATGGGTGCCCTCAAGGGCAGTTCTACCCTCAGCGCTATCGGTACTATCGCCAATAATTACGATGGTATGCGTGTAGGTTTCGAGATGACTAAGTAATCCTGAAGGATAGAATCCATTACTGAGCCTTCTGTTGAAGTGGGCTCAGTCAATAGGAATCGCCCTGTAAGAAGTAAAGCATCTTTCAAGCTATGCTTTGCTCTTTACAGGGCGATTTTTATTGTTTATTTCACGTTCAGTTTCAAAGTCTTTACATCCTTGCTGTTGGTTCCTATCATAATCTGGAAGTCGCCTGGTTCTATCACGTGCTTCAGATCTGCGTTGTAGAACTTGAGCATATCTGGGGTGATATCAAAGCTTACCTCCTTGCTTTCACCTGCTGCCAGATGGATGCGCTGGAAACCTTTCAGTTCCTTTACAGGGCGGGAGATGCTGGCTACCATGTCACGGATGTAGAGCTGCACAATCTCATCGGCATCACGGGAGCCATTGTTCTTAACGGTGACGCTAGCTGTAATCTTCTTGCCATCCTGCCATTCAGTAGCCTCCTCATTGCTGATGCCGGCCTCCTGGCTGCTCAGGCGGAAGTTGCTGTATGAAAAGTTGGTATAGCTCAAGCCGTAACCGAAAGGATAGAGCGGACCATTGCTTACATCCAGACAGTTGCTGGCAAACTTGGCAAACTTCTCATTGTCGTCTGCTACAGGGCGGCCGGTGTTCTGATGGTTGTAGTAGAGAGGCTCCTGACCGGTAGTCTTAGGCATCGAAGTGGTGAGCTTACCCGATGGCGATTTGTCGCCAAAGATGACATCGCAGAGTGCATCGCCCATCTCTGAGCCTCCAAACCATACATTCATGATGGCTGGTACATGGGCTTTCTCCCAAGTAAGAACTGTAGGACGGCCCGCAAAGTTGAGGAGCACTACAGGCTTGCCCGTCTTCAGAAGTTCGGCAAGCAGTTCGCGCTGTACATCCGGCATCTCTAGGTTGGTACGGCTACCGCATTCACCGCTCATCTCGGCACTTTCGCCCATAGCACATACTATCACGTCGGCCTCTTTGGCTATCTTCAGCGCTTCAGCCTTCATCTCAGCCTCGTTGCCCCAGTTGATCGGTTTACCGGATTCGCCGTTTTTCTGCAGTTCCTGATTGCGCCAGATATTGCTTCCCTGGGCATATAATAAGGTGGCTTTTCCGGCAAGTGCATGCTCCATTGCCTCCTTGATGGTGGTATATTTAGATGGTTCCTGAGCCACGCTCCATGTACCGGCTATGTTGTTTCGGGTGTCGGCAAGCGGACCTATCAGAGCTATCTTTCCTTCCTTCTTCAGTGGCAGGATATTGCCTTCGTTCTTCAGAAGCACGAAGGTCTCTGCTGCTACATCGCGGGCAGCCTGACGGTTCTCTGCGGTATAAATCTCGCTCTTGCTGCGCTTGGTATTGCAGTAGCGGTAAGGGTCGCTGAACAGGCCCAGTTTATATTTCGCTTCCAGGATGCGGCGGCAGGCGATGTTCACATCCTCCTCGCTCACCTTTCCTTCTGCTATGCTCTTAGCCAGATGCTTTACGAAGGCGTTGGAACACATATCCATGTCGGTACCCGCCTTCAGCGCCTGTTCTGAAGCCTCCTGGATGTCTTTTGCCGTTCCGTGCTGCAGAATCTCGGCGATAGAAGCGTAATCGGTAACCACGAAACCGTTGAATCCCCACTGCTTTCTCAAGACATCGGTCATCATCCATTTGTTGGCTGTAGCAGGTGTGTAGTCGATGAGATTGAATGAAGACATCACGCTGCCTACGCCAGCCTTCACCGCTGCCTCGTAAGGTGGCAGATACTGGTTCATCATGCGCACGCGGCTCATATCTACCGTGTTATATTCCTTACCGCTTTCAACGCCTCCGTACAGGGCAAAATGCTTCAGACAGGCCATGATGCGGTTGGCTCTCAGAATCTCTTCAGTGCGCATATCCACGCCCTGGTAGCCCTGAGTCATCGCTGCTCCCATCACGCCGCTCAGGTAAGGATCCTCGCCATTTCCTTCGCTTATTCGTCCCCAGCGGGCATCGAGTGCAATGTCTACCATAGGAGAGAATGTCCAGTTGATGCCGTCGGCACTGGCTTCCTTGGCCGATACTTCGCCTACCTTCTTCATCGCCTCGGTATCCCATGAGCAGGAGAGGGCGAGAGGGATAGGGAACATCGTTTCGTAACCATGAATTACGTCCATACCTACGAGCAGCGGGATGCCCAGACGGCTGTTCTTGATAGCGATTTCCTGCAGAGCCTTGATTTTATCGAGCCCTTTGATATTGAAAACTCCGCCCATGTTGCCCTGGGCGATATCGCTGCCTACCTGAGTATCAAGTGCGCCGCCGGTGGTGATGTCGCCAGCTACCATCAGGTTCAGCTGACCAATCTTCTCCTGTAGCGTCATCTTCGCCATCAGTTGGTCGATATACTCCTTCATGGGTAGAATCTTGCCTTTCTTGGTTGTGGCAGTTACTTTTTTCTTAGGGGCTGCGGTATGGGCGAAAGCAGGTGCTGCCATAGAACCAGCCAAAAGAAATGTGAGTGATAAAAGTGCTGTTCTCATTGTTTATTATGTTAATTGTTATTTTTATGTTTATCTTCTGCAAAGATAATAAAAAAGATGATACGATGCGCGATACGAATGTTAAAATGTGGATGAATCTTTCTTTTTTAGATAAAAAAGTGTCTGATAATGAGATGGATAAGAAAAATGAAGAATATATAAAAAGTGGATGCGATATAGGCGAAAAATGCGAAGAAATCTACATTTCTTCTATATTTGATTTGTCGTTTCCGATTTTTTTATTACTTTTGCACATGAAACCTCATGAAAATAAATCAATCTTAAACGGAATCAAGTTGATGTATCGCATAAATGAATTATGGGGAAAGGCATTCTTCTTCCTGCTCTTTGTCTTGATGCCTCTTTCTCTTGCAGCAAAAACAACAGATAATATGGAGCAGCTTTTTCAGAGTCTGGACAACGCCATTGCCCATTCGGCTGATTATGTGAAGGTACGTGAAGCCCGAATTCGCGATTGGGAGCAGAAACTGAAGACCGCCAGGCGTCTAAGCAGTAAGTATGATGCCTGCTTTGCGCTCTTTGAGGAATACCGCTCCTACAAGAACGACATGGCGCTGAAATACATCAACCAGTGTATGGAACTTGCCATCAGAATGGGTGATAAAAAGAAGGTGGGGAATGCCAAGGCGCTGCTTGCTTTCCAGGAATCTACCACGGGCGATTATGCCGAATCGTACGACCTGCTGAAGTCTGTCAATATCGCTGATCTTGATGCTGAGGGCAAACGCAACTACCTCTGGGCTTGCCAGCACCTGTATGGCGAGATGGCATATTATTCCAACGTTCCTTCCTTGAAGAAATATTATGCCGGCAAGCATAATGCCTATCAGGCTGCAATAGACAGCACATTCAGCCATGATGATGACCTTTATCTGCAGATGCAGGAGGTGAGGGCACGCGATGCAGGCAATATGAAGGAGGCTTTGCGATTGAGCGATAAACGGCTGGCGATGACGAAACCGGGCACCCATCAGTATGCCATTGTACAGTTTTATCGCGGCTTGACCTACAATCAGTTTGGTGATAAAGAGCAGTTCCTCCGCTGCCTCTTGCGTTCTGCTATCTGCGATGTCCAGTTGGCTGTGATGGACCAGGGGTCGCTCTGGGAACTCGCCAATCTGCTCAACGCCGAACCGGGCGAGCAGAAGCGCTCTCATGAGTATATCAAGTTTGCCTGGAAGTCGGCTACCGTTTTCAATACGCCTATCCGCAGCCGCCAGATCATGCCTGTGCTCACGCAGATTGAGGAGGGATATCAGAAAGAACTTTCTTTGAGCAACCAGCATCTGCGGCTCATGGTAGCGTGTTCAGCCTTGCTTCTCTTTGTGGTTATGCTCTTGCTCTACTATGTCAACAAGCAGCGCAAGCGCATTGCTGCGGCCCATCATAAGCTGAAGGAAACCAACCATGCCTTGCAGTTGGCAAATGAGCGTCTTAACGAGATGAACCAGTCACTTAACGAGATGAACCGGTCGCTCAACGAGAGTAACAAGATGAAGGAAGTATATATTGGTCGATTCCTGCGCCTTTGTGCCATCTATGTCGACAAGATAGAGACCATGCGCAAGCGAGTAGTGAAACTGGTGAAGGCAAGAGAACTCAACAAGCTGCTGGAGCAGATGCAGGCTGGCGAGGCCTACATGGGCGAGCTGTATGAGTATTTCGATTCCGCCTTCCTGAAGCTCTTCCCTGACTTTGTTGAGGAGTTCAATGCCCTCTTGAAGCCTGAAGAGCGTATCGTGCTCGAAGATGACAGCAGTCTTTCTACCACCCTCCGTATCTTTGCCCTTATCCGTCTGGGCATCGAGGACAGTTCTAAGATTGCCGAGTTCCTTCACTATTCTGTGAACACAATCTATAATTATCGCGCCAAAATCAAGAATAGTGCCATCTGTGACAGGGAAGAGTTCGAGCAGCGTGTGAAGCAGATTGGCATGAAATAATAAGTCAAGCTTTTTTTGAGTGGATAGAAGTTTGACGCCCTATTTCAAGGCGCCAAACTTTTAAACATGCTGAAGTTTCGCAAGTAAGCTCCTAGCCCGTACTTGAACCACTTGCGAAACTTCAGTAACATGTATAGAGAAGCTGTGTCTCATAAGAGTAAATGCTTCGGGGTAGTCATCATTTTTTTAAAAGAGCTCGAAGGCTTTCTTGAGCTTCAGGTTATCGGCTGCATTACCAACAAGAGCCTCAAACTTTCCGGCTTCAGCCTTCCAGGATGAAGATGCCTCATCGTAGAAACTGAGGGCCTCTTTGCTGATGGTGATGCTGATATCCTTGCTCTCACCTGGCTGGAGATAAACCTTCTGGAATCCCTTCAGCTCCTTCTGAGGGCGGTCTACTGATGCCTTGACATCGTGGATATAGAGCTGAACCGTCTCGGCTCCGGCACGCTTACCTGTATTCTTTACGTTTACGGTAAAGGTGATTGTACCGTCCTGCTTCATCTGCGCCTTGTCGCTGCGGAGATTAGAGAGGGCAAACTGGGTGTAGCTCAACCCGTGACCGAATGCAAAGGTAGGCTTGATGCGCTCCTTATCGGTCCAGCGGTAACCTACATAGATGCCTTCCTTATATTCCTCATCAATGATGTTGCCCTTCGTGCTGGCTCCACCTTCCTGACGCCAGGTTCCCGGATAGGTATTGAGTGCATGAGCACCTGTTTCCTTCAGCGAGTTGACCCATGTAAACGGCAACTTGCCGCTAGGGTTTGCATCGCCTGTAAGGATGCTTGCAAGGGCTTTGCCGCTCTCCGAACCGATGAACCAGCCCTGTACGATGCCGGCAACCTTAGCCTTCCAAGGCATAGCTACCGCATTGCCCGAGATGTTGACATAAACGAAGTTTCTGTTTGCCTTAGCCAAAGCCTCGATCAGCTTATCCTGATGGTATGGCAGCTCATAATGCTTGCGGTCATGACCCTCGCAGTCCTGGAAGTCGCTCTTGTTCAGACCGCCAAACATGATGACATAGTCGGCAGTCTTGGCTTTCTCTACGGCTTCGGCTATCAGTTCAGCCTCGCTGCGCTTGTCTTCCAGGTTCTGGCCGGTTGTAACGCCATTGTAGTTGCCCGTTACATCGCCCACATATCCGCGGGCATAATCTACCTCGATGCCGTCCTTGCCCAAGCGCGTCTTCAGACCATCGAGAGGCGAAATCTCGCGCTGTACCTTGAGCGAAGAAGAGCCTCCGCCTACGGTCATCATCTTGATGGCATTCTCGCCCACTACCAGCACGCGCTTAGCCTTCTGGGTGTTGATAGGGAGCACATTGTTCCTGTTCTGGAGCAATACGATGCCTTCCTCAGCAATCTGTCTGGCAGCTGCATAATGGCTCTCGGAACAGAGGAAACCATGAGGGCGGTTCGGATTCATCGTGGTGCGATAGAAGAGGCGCAATACGCGGCGCACCTTATCGTCCAGCTCCTTCTGGGTGAACTTGCCTTCCTGTATGGCCTTCATGTAAGGCATGGAGAGATAATAGTTGTCGTAGGCATTGGTAGCGCCCATCGTAAGACCGTCTGTCCAGGTGCCGAACTCCATATCCAGTCCGTTCTTTACAGACTGCTCCAGGTCGTGGGCACCGCCCCAGTCGCTCACCACGACACCATCATACTTCCAGTCGCCCTTCAGAATCTTGTTCAGGGTCCACTGGTTGTGGCAGTTGTGCTCATTCTTATATAGGTTGTAGGCTCCCATGATACCCCATGTCTTACCCTTCTCAACAGCCGCCTTGAAGGCAGGGAGATAGATTTCGTGGAGAGCACGGTCGCTGACGATTACGTTGACCTGATGGCGATATTCCTCATCGTTGTTCAGGCAATAGTGCTTTACGCAGGCTGATACGCCCTTAGACTGCAATCCCTGGATATACGGCACAACCATGATGCTTGCCAGGAACGGATCTTCGCCCATATACTCGAAGTTGCGGCCGTTGAGAGGCGTGCGGTAGATATTGACGCCAGGGCCCAGAATCATGTCCTTGCCGCGATACAGGGCTTCTTCGCCCAATGCTTCGCCATAGATGCGGCTCATCTGCGGATTCCATGATGCGGCAAGACAGGTGAGGGCAGGAAAGGCTACACAGGAGTCGTTGGTCTGACCAGCCTGTTCCCACTCATCCCACAATACGTCAGGACGCACTCCGTGAGGTCCGTCATCCGTCCAGAAGTCAGGAAATCCCAAGCGTGGTACACCGGCTGATGAAAACTTGCTCTGAGCATGGATGATGCGTATCTTCTCTGCCAGCGTCATGCGGGAGATGGCATCATCGATGCGCTGCTCTACCGGCTTGGTCTGGTCGAGATAGACAGGCAATTGTCTGGTAGTCTGCTGTGCCTGAGACGGAGCGATGGCTGCAACCGACAGGACACATGATAAAATGAACTGTTTCATAAGTAATGAATATTTATTATGGTTTGTTTATTTCTTGCAGTTGTTTGTTGTGCACACCGCCTCTCACGTTTTTGTGCGTTTTAGGCGTATATGCTCATTCATCTGCAAAATTACTAAATAAATAATGAAAAAATGGTGGGTGATAAGTGAAAAGTGGATGGGTGTAAAAACGGAACTTTTTGTAAATCACTGATAATTAGGAAAATAAATGCGTTTCTGTGCGAATGAAAAGTGGCAGAGTGTGAACACTGAAAAATGCTGATGTAACTTTTTAAGGGTGTTTCAGCCTCATTTCCTTTATTTTAAGCCATCCACTTTCATGTAGTTGTTGAAAACTGCTAAGTGTCTGAAAATTAATAATATAAATTATTTTAGAAAAGTTTTCGTTCCACTTATCTGTTGAAGGTGCTAGGAATTATCAAAAAATCATATTATATTTGCAATCGAAAACACGGCTTAACGCATTTTAGGAAATGCACAGCCGCACAGTCTTATACATTATTATAATAGAGTGAACTAACAAATAGATATTTTTCTAAACTAATAATCGAATATGAAAACAAAAAGTCTATTGCTGGCGACTGCATTATTGATGTCAACGTCAGCGCTCGCACAGAAAAACACCTTCAAGGGTGTCGTGTTGGATGACCTGGGTGAACCCGTTATCGGAGCCACCGTACAGGTTAAAGGCGTCAAGGGTGCCGGTGCAATCACCGACCTTGATGGTAACTTTGTCATCGATGCAGATGCTAACCAGACCTTGGTTATCACCTACATTGGCTACAAGGATGCAGAGATCCATCCTTCAGCCAACATGAAGATTACTCTGAAACAAGACGACAAGGCTTTGGACGAAGTGGTTGTTGTAGGTTACGGTGTTCAGAAGAAGAGCGTGGTAACAGCTGCTATCGCCAAAGTGAGCACCGAAGATTTGGCTGGTAAGAGCCCAGTGCGTGTTGATAACGCATTGAAGGGTCTGGCTGCCGGTGTCAACGTAACTTCTTCTTCGGGTCAGCCTGGTGAGGGTTCCAAGGTTCGTGTACGTGGTACAGGTACCATTAATAACTCTGACCCTCTCTATATCGTAGACGGCATGCCTATCGAGGGTGGCTTGGATTATCTCAACCCTAGCGACATCGAGAGTATCGAGGTGCTGAAGGATGCCGCTTCAGGTGCCATCTATGGTGCTCGTGCAGCCAACGGTGTTATCCTCGTTACCACCAAGAAGGGTAAGATGGGCAAGGCACAGATCAACTATAACTTCTCTTACGGCTGGCAGAGCGCATGGAAGAAGCGCGATGTAACCAGCGCTACCGACTATGCAATCCTTCAGAATGAGCGTGCCGTAAACGGCGGTCAGGCTCCAGTTTTTGCAGACCCTTATGCATTGACAGATTCCAATGGCAAAGCAATTAGTGGTTTCGGTACTGATTGGCAAGACCTTGTTTTCAATGACAATGCGCCAGTGCAGAATCATGAGGTGAGCATCAGTGGTGCTTCTGAAAAAATCAACTACTATCTCTCTATGGGCTATTACAAGCAGGAGGGTATCGTAGGCGGCAACTACGGACAGAGCAACTATGAGCGCCTCTCACTCCGCTCTAACAATATATATAATGTGATGGATGCATCGAAGGAGCGCAACTTCCTCAACAAGCTCGATGTAAACGTCAATATGGCCTATACGCGTGTCAAGAGCACCGGTATCTCAACCAATTCTGAGTTTGGCTCTGTGCTTGGCAGTGCCCTCTATATGGCTCCAACATTGGCTCCAACTGTTACAGATGGGAATGTAGCAAAGTCTTATTATGACAAACTGGAAGATCCAAACGTTTATGATAGTGAAGGAAAAGTAATAGGTACACGTGATTTTTATGAAATTCCTCGTGATGCCAATGGTAATTACTATACAATTCCAGGTATGGCTGGTACCTATCAGGAAATGAACAACCCATTGGCTATGATGAGTATTCCTGCAGCCAAGAACTGGTCACATAAGTTTGTGCCTAAGTTTTCCATCGACCTCCAGTTGTGGGACAACTTGAAATATCATTTTACTTACAGCGCCGATCTCAGCTTCTGGGGTACAGACAGCTATGTGGCTTCTAAGTACTACTTGTCTGGTAATAACAAGCAAACCCACACCTCAGCTACCAAGAGCTCTAGCAAGGGTATCAACTGGCAGGTGGAGAATACTTTGACTTACGACAAGACCATAGGTAAGCATAGTTTTGCTGTGGTGTTAGGTCAGAGTGCCATGAAGAACAAGAGCGATTACCTAGGTGGTAGCCGTTGGAACTTGGTGAATGTAAACAAGCCTTCTATCGACTATGCAACAGGTAACTATGTGCAAACTATCGTTACAGATAAAGAAGGAAAGATAATCTCTGTAGGAACTCCTACCATTCAGCACTCTGTATATGGTGGAAATAATGTGGTTCATACCATTTCTTCTCTCTTCGGTCGAATCAGTTACAACTATGACGAGAAGTATATGTTCCAGGCAACTGTACGTCGTGATGGATCAAGCCGTTTCGGAACCAATAATAAGTATGGTACTTTCCCATCTGCATCTGTTGGATGGAACATCATGAATGAAAAATTTATGGAGAGCACTCGCGACTGGTTGAGCAACTTGAAATTCCGTGCCAGCTGGGGTAAGAATGGTAACGATAATATCGGTGATTTCCGCTACACAGTGCTGACCTCTATGGGCAACAACGTACTCTTCGGTAAGAATGCCACCAAGTTTAATGGCTCTAAGGCGAATGCTACAGCCAACCCAGACTTGAAGTGGGAGGAGAGTGAACAGACTGATATCGGTTTCGACTTCGGCTTCTTCGGCAGTGCATTGACATTCAGTGCCGATTACTATGTGAAGAAGACCAACGGTATGTTGATTACCATGCCTATCCCAAGTTATGTAGGTGAGACAAAGCCTATCGGCAATGTGGGTGATATGAAGAACTCTGGTCTTGAGTTTGAACTCGGCTACAAGTGGCACATTTCTGATGCTCGCTTCAATGCCAAGGCTAATGTAAGCTACTTGCACAATGAGTTGACCAACCTTGGTAATGACACTGGTTATATTGACCTCGATAGCTTCCAAGGTCTTTCAGGTGGTGGCACCCGTGGTAGCAATGGTCAGCCTTTCCCATATTTCTATGGTTATAAGACCGCTGGTGTATTCCAGAACATGGATGAGGTGAAGGCTTATGTCAACAAGAATGGTAATATGATTATGCCAGATGCACAACCAGGTGATGTCCGCTTCGTTGATGTGAATGGTGATGGTAAGATTAGTGCAGACGACCGTACCAATATCGGTAACGGCACACCAAAGTGGACCTTCGGTTTCAACCTTGGTGCTGAGTGGAAGGGATTCGACTTCAACCTCTTCCTGCAGGGCGTGACAGGCAATAAGGTGTTTGATGCCACTTATCGTACAGATGTCTACTCAGGTAACTTCCCATCTTGGATGCTGAGCCGTTGGACAGGTGAGGGTACATCCAACAAGTATCCTATCTTGAAGGCTGGTGATGCAACCAACTGGCAGGTATCAGATCTCTATATTTGTGATGGCTCTTATCTCCGTGTGAAGAATATCTCATTGGGTTATACTTTGCCAAAGAACTTGACACAGAAGCTCTCCAACAGCCGTTTACGTTTCTATGTGATGGCAGAGAACCTGATTACATGGACAAAGTATTGGGGCTTCGACCCAGAAATTTCTTCTGGTGGTACCTCTCTCGGTGTTGACCGTGGTATCTATCCACAAGCACGCACCTACACCATCGGTTTCAACCTTTCATTCTAAATGTAGAACATCTTAAAACATTGACAATTATGAAGACAATGAAATATATAGCACTCGGTGTTATGGCAGCCAGTATGACCTTGGCAACCACATCTTGTAGCGACAACTTCCTTGAGGTAGAGAACCCATCGGGTGAGCCTCTGGAGGAATATTATACCACAGATGAGCACATCAATGAGGCTTTGAATGCTGCTTATGACCCTATTCACTGGCCAGATTGGGGATTGGGACAGTATAATGCTCTTAATATCGATGCCGAAATCATGGGCGATGATTTCTGGGTAGGAGGTAGTGATAAAAATGATAACCAACAGTGGCATATGCTGTTTAACTTTGAGGCGAATGCTAGCCATACATTGAGTTCACTTTGGACAGTTGATTACTCTGGCATCAAGCGTTGCAACGACCTCTTGAAGTATATTCCTTGGGCATCGGGTAATCTCACCGCAGAAAATAAGGCTTCCTATGAGATGCAGGGACGTGCCCTCCGAGTATATTTCTACAACAACTTGTGGCATTACTTCGGAAATATCCCTTTCTATCTTGAGAATTTGAGCACTCCATATACAGCTCCTCAGTTGAAGGCAGACGAGGTGTATAATAATCTCATTACCGAGCTTGAGGCAGTCATTGACTCTAAGGTTTTGCCTATGCGTTGGGATGACAAAAACAGCGGTCGTATGTCTCAGGCGATGTGCTACATGATGTATGCCGAAATGGTAATGTACCAAAACGATAAGACCCGCTATCCAAAGGCATTGCAATATATGCAAGAGATTATCAACGACAAGAGCGAATATGGATTGATGGATAATTTCGCCGACATTTGGAAGGAAAGTGGTGAATGGTGCAAGGAGTCAATTTGGGAAATCAACTACGAGGATGGTAACAACGAGCGTGGTTGGAATTCTCCATTGGCTATCGGTGGCACAATTCTTCCTACTTTGATTTCACCTAATGCATGGCCAGGTGGTGATGGCTGGGTGAAGCAAGCCAGTGATGGTTGGGGCTTCTTGCCTGTAAGACAGGAAACATACGACTTGTACTCTGACAATGATACTCGTCGTGCAGCTACTTGTTGGGATTGCCGTGGAATGGGTACTGATGGTGATGCTGATGATACGCATTATCATAAGCGCTATCAAGATACAGGTCTTTGGTTAGCTAAGTACCGTCCTTTTACTGAGAACAACGCCGATGCAGGTTTCGATACCAATCTGAACTATAACAACAACTATCGTTTCTATCGAGTAGCCGAAGCTTACTTGAATGCAGCCGAGTTGTTGCTTGAGACAGGTGGCGATGCTAATTTGGCAAAGGATTATGTCAATGCCATCCGTAATCGTGCTGGTGTTGCACAAAAGACCAGCGTGACTGTAGACGATGTTATCGAGGAACGTCACTTGGAGTTTGTTGGTGAGGGCAAGCGTTATTTCGACTTGGTTCGTACTGGTAAGGCTGCCAGCGTCTTGACTCCAGATAAGTATGGCTATCGTACAAATTCTTGGACAGAATCAAAGAAGTATATTCCTATCGCTCAGGCAGAGCTTGATTCCGACCCTGCTTTGGTTCAGAACAATTATTAAAACTTATTAAGGTAGAGGAACAATAGTTTCCTCTACCCCCTAATAAAATATTAACTTTAAGATTTCGACAATATGAAAAAGATATTTCTAAATATGGCATTCGCCTTCATGGCTATGCTCATGCTAGGTGCTTGTTCTGCCGAGGAGTTTTCGGGAGCAGACAAGAGTCAAATTCCTACCATGGAAGGAGTGAATGTAGATTGGCAGGTAGACGAGGAAACGAATACTGTTACAGCTTCTGTTAGTGACTTGAAGGGTAAATACCCTCTCTGGTATATTTCTTGGAATAATGCCAAAGGCGATAAGCAGTCAATTTATTCCACATTGCCTACTTTGAGCAAGCAGTTTGTCAGCGCAGGTACTTATACCATCTCTTTGCGTCTTGGCAATCGAAATGGTTTCAGTTCTGATGAGGTGAGCAAGACAGTTACTTTCACCAAGTCACAGGTAGATTGGAGTGCTGTAACTTCTAAACTCTGTGGTACAGCAGAAAAACCTAAGGTATGGCGTATCGACCGTAAGGCTGCTGGACACCTAGGTTGTGGTCCTTCAGGTTCTGCCGGTACAGCATGGTGGTCGGCTGCTGCTAACGACAAGAAAGATTTCGGAGTCTATGACGACCGAATCATCTTTACTATGGGTGGCGAGACAGAAGGTCGTTATAGCTACAATCCGGGCGAAGATGGCAAAATGTATGTAAACAAGGGTACAACCATTTGGGGAACAGGTGCTGCTGAAGACTTCGATACTGATGTTCAGAAAAATGAGACATCATTCTCTTTAGAGTCTGATTTCTACACACCTGAAGGTGCAAATGAAGAGGTACAGGCCAACTACATCGTTTTGGGAGCACAATCTTACTTCCCTTATATTTCTGACGACTCGCAGTATAATAATGGTAAGTATCGCATCGAGAGTATCACAGCTACCAAGCTGGAATTGGTTTTCGATGTTCCTGGGGCTATAGCTTGGCATTTCATCCTTACAAGCACAGAAGACAAGCCAGACAATCCTGATGCTCCAGAGGCTATAGTTGATTGGGATTATAATTCTGAAAACAATTTATGGAAGCCATTCATGGGCATAGAGCCTGCATCATTTTTCTATGCTCCGGGTTGGGCACAGATTGACAATCCTAAGTTTACTTATAAGGATGGACTCTATACTGTAGAGTTGCCTGCTGCAACATCTGATCAGTGGCAATCTCAGATGGCTTTCGAGACAGATTTGACAGCATCTTTGAGTGATACTTACAATTTCTATTGTGTACTCAACTCTAGTGAGGATCATCCTGGTGTAACCGTTAAGTTGACAGAGACTGATGAAAAGAATGAGGCTGGAGAAACTATCAAAAAGCACGATGACAACTTCTTCTTCGCTGATCGTGTGAAACTAACAGCAGGCGAAGATTATGTCTTCAAGAAGGAAGGTGTAGTCTTACCAAAGAACGATGCCCACGCTTTGAGTTTGGTATTCGACTTTGGAGGTAATGCTGCCAATACAGAAGTCTCTGTTGGTAAAATTTACCTTGAGAAGGTAAAGAAGTAAAGAAAAGACTTGTTTATGAATCTACTTTTGTGGGTTTTTAAACAAGTCCCTTTTGATAATATTAAAAGCTATATGGTATGGTAAATATTTTATGGAAAAATATAAAACAATCTTCTGCATTGTTGTTTTTGTTGCCAATTTTAAGTTTTGAATGCTCATGCTCTTCATTTGATGAGTTGGATAGTAGCTTACAGAATACAGATAATAGTACGCAAGTCCTTTTGGAAAAAGCAAAAAGTAAGCTGTTAGCGATGGGGCTTGACACTCTCGGAATGGAGGATGCTGGTAAGTATTATTTAGTTGAAAATGACATCCTTGTCGAGAAGCAGGCATTGTTATCTAATATTGAAACCCGCCAGTTTTCAACACAATATGTAGTGCCAGCACGCTCCTCTGTACGAATAATGGTGGATAACTCTATCTCTTCAACATCGGGATGGGTAGAAGCTGTCAAAGATGTGATTGAAATTTATAATGAAAATACGGGGCTTAAATTATCTTATGTAGATACCGCCCCTGATATACTTATAAAAAAAGGTTTTATAGGTAGGGAAGATGTTTGTGCAGAAGGAGTTTTTCCGATATCTGATTGTAAACCTGGTGCTTTTATAAATATAAATAATCATTTTTATGCAGATATTGATGGTTATTTAAATCATAGGCAAAAAGTCTTTTTGCTTATGCACGAAATGGGACATAATTTAGGCTTACGGCATTCTGACTGTAAAAAATGGGGTGAAAAAGTAAATCCTGAAGGTATGGTATTGGTTCCTAATACGCCAGAAATAGATTCTGATTCATTTATGAATTCAGGAACTTGTGGATATGAATGGAAAGGATTGTCTAGTTTTGATAAACTAACTTTAGAAACTCTTTGGCCATATTATTATACATTTACTATTCATTTTGTAGATGCTGATGTGCCAGATATAAATGTAAAGCAAAATAATGAATATTATTTATCTCGGTATTTAATTCCGGAAAAGAAAGGATACGTTTTTTCTGGTTGGAGAAACACTCTGCAAGCCTATTCTCCTTTCTGTTATAATAGTGCGTTAAAAATGAATAGAACCTTGTATGCTACTTGGAGGCAACCACATAGCCTGACAAAAGAATATGTTTATACTGGGGAAGGTGAAAATAGTGTCACTTTTTACTTGAGTTCTGCAACACCAGTAACATTTACAAGCAAGGTAAATCGCGCATTGAACTCTTGGTATGATTTAAGAAAGTATGAAGGCACTTATTCAAAGCTGGAGAAGCTAAATGATCCTTTTTGTAAAACGACTTTAATTATTGATATGAGGAATAAAGAGATGTGGGCATCAGATGATGTTAATCATATCTCACGTTCGGCAACATTTATGTTAGAAGAAGGACAATATAAGTTAACTTCTTCAATCACAACAAAGTTGGGCGATCAAAATTATACAGAAAGTGGAAGGCATGGAAGTGTTGAATCTATTGTGGAATATTATTAAAAACATATAATTGATATGGGACGATTAAAAATTTTTGCTCTCATGATGTCTATCTGCTTGCTCTCTTGCAGCAGTAGTTCTTCGGACGACTCGGGTGACAACTCTGGTGGTGATGTGAAGATTTCTTGTTCACAGACGAGCATCAAGGCTCCTGCCAATGGTGGCTCTTACAGCGTAGCTGTGGTGGCATCTACTGGTGGATGGACGGCTGCTGCAGACGGGAACAGTGGCAATTGGGTGAAGGTGAGTGCCAAGAATACCAACAAGGCTTCTGGCATGATTTCAGTCACCGTAGACGAAAATACAAGCAAAGAAGCACGTAATGGTGCCATTAACGTGAAACTTGGCAGCAAGCAGATGAGCATCTCCGTGACACAGGCAGGCAGAACTGTTACCCCTATCGAGGGTGGCGAAATGGTGATTCCGGAAGGCTACAAACTGGTATGGAATGATGAGTTTAATGAAGGCTCTGAATTGAATAGTACCGACTGGCGTCATGAGGTGCAGAAGTCGGGCTGGGTGAACAATGAACTTCAGAATTATGTGAATGGCTCTGCTGATGGCAAACGCGTAACAGAAATTGCTGATAACCGGCTTTATATCAACTGTTTCAAGGGCAGCGACGGCAAGATTTATTCGGGGCGCGTATATGCTCACGAAAACCAGGGCTGGCTTTACGGTATCTTCGAAGCTCGCATCAAATTGCCTAAAGGTAAAGGTACATGGCCTGCTTTCTGGATGATGCCTTGCAACAATGATTTCGGAGCAAATCCTTGGCCTAAATGTGGCGAGATTGATATTATGGAAGAGGTAGGCGTTAATCCTAACTATACTTCTTCGTCGCTCCATACTGAGAAGTTTAATCACGTGATGGGAACCCAGATTACCAAGGAGCGCCTGACTGCGGGTGCTGAAGACGGTTTCCACGTTTATCGCCTGGAGTGGACTCCTGATTATATCAAGACCTATGTGGATGGTAAGGAACTGCTCAATTTCAACAACGACGGTAAAAATGATGTAGGTTCATGGCCTTTCAATAAACCATTCTATGTTATCCTCAACCTGGCTTGGGGCGGTGACTGGGGCGGCATGAAGGGTGTTGACGAAAGCGCCCTCCCAGTTCAGATGGAAGTGGATTATGTGAGAGTATTCCAGAAAAAATAAGGCTTGATTTTTTTTACTATATAAATAATAAGGTCTTAGGAGAAGTCGTATCTGCACTTACTCCTAAGACTTTTTCTTTTGTTCCAATTTCGCTCTATTTATTGTCTTTTTCTGCTTTTCTTGCTTACAATTTGCTCATTTCGAATAAAAGTTATAATTTTGCAGTTGAATTTCAAAAATCAGAAAAATAGAATGAAACAGAATAATAGCAATTTATTATATCATCTTGTGGCCTTCATCACCGTAGCCATCTGGGGAACCACCTTTGTTTCTACCAAGGTGCTGATGCTGAACGGGCTTTCACCAGCACAGATCTTTACGCTCCGTTTCAGTATTGCATACATCCTGATGCTGATTGTGAATCATAAGAAGATGTTTGCTGACAGCTGGAAGGATGAGTTTAAGCTGGCTATGCTGGGAATAACGGGCGGTTCGCTCTATTTCCTGAGTGAGAACGAGGCGATGAATTATACCACAACAACCAATACATCGCTCATCGTATGTTCCTGTCCGCTCTTTGCTACCTTGCTGGTTCGTCTGGTTTATCGCCATTCTTCGCGCATCAACATGATACAGCTGCTGGGCTCTCTGCTTGCTTTTGTAGGTATGATTATCGTGGTGCTGAATGGCAGATTCGTGCTGCATCTGTCGCCTGTAGGCGATGCCTTGGCGTTTACGGCATGTATGAGCTGGGCTGTCTATTCGCTCCTGATGAAATCGGTATCGGGCGATTATGGCGCTGCTTTTATCACCCGCAAGGTCTTCTTCTACGGTGTGCTTACCATTTTGCCTTATTATCTTATTATCCCTGGTTGGCCGGCATGGGATGTGTTTATGAAGCCTCAGGTGGTGGGTAATCTCTTGTTCCTGGGCTGTTTGGCATCCATGATATGTTTCCTTACCTGGAACTGGTGTATCTCTAAGTTGGGTGCCGTGAAAGCTACCAACTGGGTTTATTTCAATCCTATCACCACAATGATTTTCGCCTCTCTGGTATTAGACGAAAAGATAACTCCTTACTTCCTGGCAGGTGCCTGCTGCATTCTGGCAGGTATGTATATTGCGGATAGAATGACGAAGGCGGAATAAAAAAAGTTTCCTCTATTTAGAGGAAACTTTAAGTGGGTTTCTTAGTGCATCGAGGTAGTCCTTGATGCGAATCTGCCATTCTGCATAGCTTCTCACATCATATTTACTCCAGGCTGCACCAAAATAGTAGCTGTATTTTTCTCCGTTTTTCAAGCCTCGTTTCAAGCCGAGTGCATGACCGGTAGCACCATCGTGGTTCTTATCGAAGAGCTGGTAGTAGGTATTGTCAACACCATAAGGGAAGAGAACGCCTACGTAAACCTGTGAGTTGTTTATTTCGATATTGTCTGTTGGATCGGCATAACTTACATAATCCTTTGCGAAAGTCTTGGTTTCGGTATCCTCTTCGTGGATAGGGAAACCGGTGGCGAAATCGGTAGGAGTGGTCAGTCCGTCATACCATATGGTCATCTTGTTGAAATTGCTGCCCTTGTCGAGCGAGATGATACGGTGTTCTACCACATTCTTCATATCGCCTACGGTAGATGGATTGTAAGTCAATTCTACGGTAAAGCGAAGAGGACCATTGTCCAGAATCTTATAATCCTTATAGCAGTAAGGCAATACCTGATTCTTGCCAACCATCAGACTAGGAGCGCCCAAACCGAGTGTAGCGCCTACACGATACGGATCAAGTCCGTTTCCATGATCCAGATGGAAGGAGGTGAGGATATCCACTTCCTTTGATTCTGCCTGCAGAGACTTTCGATGAGCCTGAATGGTTTTCAGCTGAGCTTCAAGTTTGACAGCCTTTGTCTTATTCTTTTCGTTCTTGGCTTGGCTTTCCAGGGTCTTCTCCTGCTTCTGCAGGGTTCTTACTTTGGCATCAATCTTATCGCCCTTGATATTTCCGTTCATATCCTTGATGTATCGGTCGTAAACCACGTTATCCGGTGTGTTCTTAACCCAGATATCGGTACCGAAAGAACGTTCTCCGCTGCGCTGTAGGGCAGGGCCGTAAACGCGATAAGCACAACGGTCATTTTCCCAGGCAAGATCGTCTTTGCGCATCTTGTAGAGCGCACCTGTAGCCCAAACTTTCTGTGGATAAGGCTTGCCGATGCTTACATAATAGGTGGCAGAGCCATGTGGACGTACGCTGGCATCAATCAGGAGATTACCGTCATAAGTAATCTGTGAACCGATTTGCTGACCTTTCTTGTTCTTTACGATGTAAGCTTCGCCTTTTTTAGGTGTAGCATTACCCAATTTAGCCTTTATCTCGCTCATGCTGAGGGAGATGAGCTCAGTGCGCTGTGCAGCTGTAGGGTTGCTTACTGTGATGGTAACTTGCTGTGCATAGCTGTAGTTAGAACTAGCCAATGCTAAGAGCATCATGATGCTTTTTACCATTTTGCTTTTCATTTTTTCCATCTTGATTTGTCTTTTTTGTGTAATACGAATGAATAGTTGTTATTACTTATATAATTTTTATTCAGGTTTTTATTAGGCGTTCCGCCGGCTTTGCAGTCCGGCGGAGCGTTATGTGAATTTCTTATTCCTCGATGACGGAAATCTGCATAGAAACATCCTCTTTTGGGCGATCGCCACGCAATGTTTCGCAGTTCTGAATCTTTTCTACGATGTCAAGTCCTTCCTCCACTTCACCGAAAACGGTGTATTGGTTATCGAGGAAAGGTGTTCCGCCTACTTCAGTGTAAGCCTTCTGCTGCTCTTCGGTAAACTTAGGATAGCCCTGCTCCTTGCAGCGCTTCTTGGTTTCATCCACCAGTTCATCCTGGAGTTTCATCAGGCCTTCACGGTCGCGGTTGCGGCGGAAGTTCATAATTTCATCATGATGCTCCTTGGCAAGCTGGTTGAAGATGTTCTGCTCCATCTGCATGCCCATCAGCTTTTCCATCTGCTTCAGTTCATTCTGCTTGTAGGTCTTTCCCCATACAATATAGAACTGGCTACCGCTGCTCTCTCGTTCTGGGTTTACCTCATCTCCCAAACGGGCTGCGCTCAAGGCACCACGCTTGTGGAAAAGTTGTGGATAAACGAACTCGGCAGGGATGGTATAGTCAGGACCACCTGTGCCCAGCATCTTGCCTTTAGGAGCGCCTTTGCTGTCTGGATCGCCGCCTTGAATCATAAAATCCTTGATGACACGATGGAAGAGAGTGCCATCGAAATATCCCTCCTTTGCCAACTTCAAGAAGTTGTCACGATGCTGAGGGGTCTCGTCGTAGAGGCGTACCTTGATGTCGCCCTCTGATGTCTTTATCAATACTTTTGCCATAATCGTTTAATTAAATGTTGAATGTTGAGTGTTGAATGTTGAATGATGAATGTTGAGTGTTGAGTTATATCTTGCTTTTGGCTAGCATAGCCCATTGTGCAATTCAACATTTAACAATCAACATTCAAAATTATTTATAATACTCATTCCACTCTTTCATAGCCTCCTGCCAGTCGGTCTGCTCACCGCTGGCTACAGCTTCCTTCTGTCTCTCTGCCTCGTCGCGAGCCTTATCTCGGGCACGTTTTGCCTTCATTGCTTCGATGGTGGCATCGTCGAGAATCTGGATGGCGCCACGCTTGATGGCATCCTGCAGTTCTTCTTCGCCGAAAGCCTTGCCAGGCTCATTGAAGTCAGAGATATTGAATTCATAATCCACACGAAGGTCGTGGCGTATCATTTTCTGTTGTAAACGGTTGCCTGCGTTCTTGAGGCGCAGCAACTTGCCGATTTCCTTGATTTCTCCTGCTGAGTATTTGTTTCTTCCCATTAATATGATTTGATATTATTATTTTTGTGTGCAAAATTAAGCATAATCCTCGATAAAACCAAGAAAAGTTTCAAGGAATTCACAAAAGAATCCCTTTCACCCTTTACTTTCTTGCCCTTTTTACCCTTTTGCTCTTTTTACCCTTTTACCTTTTTACTTTTTTACTTTTAAATCACTTCCATGCCTTCTTCTGGTTCAGCTCTATCAGACGGTCGAATTCAAAATCGGCTTTGATTTTATCCAATATTCTTTTTACGATGATATTCATCACGCTTCCTTTGCTGTAGTTGGCAGAGCACATGAAGTTTACTCGTCCCTCCTTGACAAGCTGGCAGGCTGTTTTCTGTTTATCCTCGTTATCATATACAGCAATCGAGTGGCCGCCATGTTCCTTTACCATCTTCATGCAAGGCACATCGGTTTCTCCATCTCCGAAGTATATCATTCGGGGGAAAGGGATAGGGCGTTTTTCGTCGGGGATATACTGGTTCACTCTTCTGTTGTCGCTCACCTGTTTGATACCCTTGTTGATTTTGAAGAGGAATTGCGTTTTGGTAGTATAGTCTACGGCTACGGCTGGCCAATAGGCGATTCCCTCCTTGTTGTAGAGGAAGGAGCAGGCGTAGATGTTCTCAAATTCCTGGGCGATAGGTGTGCCCTCTATCATCTCCTTCAGTCCCGAGGAGTTGATGTAGTGCTTTACGTCCAGTCCGATACTATTGCCATATTCATTCACGAGCGAAAACCATTGTTTTACGCCGCGGAACAGTTCTACATCCTTGCCGAATTTCTGAAAAGATTCCCGGGTGAGCGAGATATTGTTCTTCTTGGCTTCGTCGAGCATCAGATACATATAGGTCAAAATGCCATTGGCATCCTTACCCTCTGCAAACTTTCTGTTTTTCTCCCAGAACTCGTCTTTTGTCTTGCCTGTAGCCTGTATGAATCCAAATTCCTGCATATTGCCCGGCGACAGTGTGCCGTCGAAATCATAAACCAGCGCTACCTTTGGTCTCTTCTTTGCCATATCTCGTTCTCCTTTCTTTTATATTTACCCTAAACTGTCTATCTCTTTCGGGCGATGTTCTATCTCCCTTAATTTGCAAATATACATAATTTTCAGCGAATTAGCAAACTATTGGGATATAAAAAATCATAATGAAACAAAAAAGGCGTACAAAACCCATTTCTGAGCATTGTACGCCTTTATTATAATATCAGTCTGTATTACTTAACCTCTTCGAAATCAGCGTCTTGTACGTCCTGAGCGCCATCATTGCCGCCCTGTGCCTGCTGACCGCCCTGTGCACCCTGAGGACCTGCCTGCTGACCGCCCTGATACATCTGCTGAGAAGCAGCCTGCATTACGGTGTTCAAGTTGTTCATAGCTGAATCGATAGCTGCAACATCACCAGCCTTGTGAGCATCCTTCAACTGCTGCAAAGCCTGCTCGATACCTGGCTTCTTGTCTGCAGGAATCTTATCACCGTTATCCTTCAGGAAGTTCTCGGTGGTGAAGATCATGCTGTCTGCCTGGTTCATCTTGTCAATCTTCTCGCGCTCAGCCTTATCAGCAGCAGCGTTCTGCTCTGCCTCAGCCTTCATGCGGTTGATCTCGTCCTCGCTCAAGCCAGATGAAGCCTCGATGCGGATGCTCTGCTCCTTACCTGTAGCCTTATCCTTAGCTGATACGTTCAAGATACCGTTGGCATCGATATCGAAGGTAACCTCAATCTGAGGAACACCACGACGAGCTGGAGCGATACCTGTCAAGTTGAACTGACCGATACTCTTGTTCTGAGCTGCCATTGGACGCTCACCCTGCAATACGTGGATGGTAACCTCTGTCTGGTTATCAGCTGCTGTAGAGAATACCTCGCTCTTCTTGCAAGGGATAGTTGTATTGGCATCGATGAGCTTAGTCATCACACCACCCATAGTCTCGATACCGAGAGTCAATGGAGTAACGTCGAGCAATACGATGTCACCAACACCCTCTTCCTTGTTCAGGATGGCACCCTGGATAGCTGCACCTACTGCTACTACCTCATCAGGGTTAACACCCTTAGAAGGCTCCTTGCCGAAGTAGTTCTTAACGAGTGTCTGAACGGCTGGGATACGGCTTGAACCACCAACCAGGATAACCTCGTCGATATCTGATGTAGAGAGTTTGGCGTCACGAACGGCATTCTGGCAAGGTACAAGACAAGCCTGAATCAGGTTGTGAGCCAACTGCTCGAACTGTGCACGGGTCAAAGTCTTAACCAAGTGCTTTGGCATACCGTCAACGGCTGTGATGTAAGGCAAGTTGATTTCGGTAGATGTAGAGCTTGACAACTCAATCTTAGCCTTCTCAGCTGCTTCCTTCAAACGCTGCATAGCCATAGGATCCTTGCGGAGATCTACGCCTTCCTCAGCCTTGAAACCATCAGCCAACCAGTTGATGATTACCTGGTCGAAGTCATCACCACCGAGGTGAGTATCACCATTGGTAGAAAGTACCTCGAATACGCCGCCACCGAACTCAAGGATAGAGATATCGAATGTACCACCACCAAGGTCGAATACGGCAATCTTCATATCCTTGTTAGCCTTGTCAACACCGTAAGCCAAAGCTGCGGCTGTAGGCTCATTTACGATACGCTGAACGTTCAAACCTGCAATCTGACCAGCCTCCTTAGTAGCCTGACGCTGTGAGTCAGAGAAGTAAGCAGGAACTGTGATAACAGCATCTGTAACCTCCTGTCCGAGATAATCCTCTGCAGTCTTCTTCATCTTCTGGAGAACCATTGCAGAAATCTCCTGTGGAGTATATTTACGACCCTCGATTTCAACACGTGGATAACCACCCTCGTTTACTACTGTGTAAGGCATTGCCTCAGCCTCTTTCTGGCTCTGAGCGTATGTCTCACCCATGAAACGCTTGATAGAATATACAGTGTTCTTAGGGTTTGTGATGGCCTGACGCTTAGCAGGATCACCTACCTTGCGGTCACCATCCTTAACGAAACCTACTACTGATGGAGTAGTACGCTTACCTTCACTATTAGCGATTACAACTGGTTCGCTACCTTCGAAAACGGCAACACAACTGTTTGTGGTACCCAAGTCAATTCCAATTACTTTTCCCATAATTATATCTTTTTTTATTTTTATCGTTATTAATATGTTATTTATCTCATGAACTGCTGGCTAATGGAAGTCTGCCGAAGATATGCATCTGTCGGGAACCTCTCTATTCAGCGTTCACGCTTTTCGTCATAACAAAGCATGTGCCAAGGGATTGTAAGACTTAAAGTAGCTGACAAGGTGTCAGATAATGCTGACAAAATAAAAGGAATCAAGATATAGGAGGCGATAAAATGTCGCATTCTCTATATCTTGATTCCTTTAGTATATTGAGAAATCTTTCTTTTCAAATAAAGTTCCTATATATAATAAGGTGTAAACCTTATCCCGCTTTATTTCTGTTCCTTAGCAGCAAGTGCTTCGCGAACCTTAGCCTCCAGTTCATCGAGAAGTTCAGGGTTATCCTTGAGCAATGCCTTGCAGGCATCGGCACCCTGTCCGAGTTTAGAACCGCCATAGCTATACCAGCTGCCGCTCTTTTCGATGATATCGTTGGCTACAGCCAGACCGAATACCTCGCCGGCACGGCTGATACCTTCGCCAAACATGATGTCGAACTCTGCCTTGCGGAAAGGAGGAGCCACCTTGTTCTTTACTACCTTTACGCGAACCAGATTACCTACTACCTCATCGCCGTCCTTGATGGCTGTTGCCTTGCGGATATCCAAGCGCACTGATGCATAGAACTTCAGAGCATTACCACCGGTGGTTGTCTCTGGGTTACCGAACATTACACCAATCTTCTCGCGCAACTGGTTGATGAAGATGCAGGTAGTGTTGGTCTTGCTGATGGTAGAAGTGAGCTTGCGGAGAGCCTGACTCATCAATCGAGCCTGAAGACCTACTACATTGTCACCCATATCGCCTTCGATTTCCTTCTTAGGAGTCAAGGCGGCAACAGAGTCAACAACTACGATGTCTACAGCAGCAGAACTGATCAGCTGGTCTGCAATCTGCAACGCCTGCTCACCATTATCTGGTTGTGAAATCCACAAGTTATCAACATCAACGCCCAATTTAGCCGCATAGAAACGGTCGAAAGCGTGCTCTGCATCAATGAAAGCTGCGATACCGCCAGCCTTCTGAGCCTCTGCGATGGCATGGATAGCCAATGTTGTTTTACCGGAAGATTCCGGACCGTAAATCTCGATGATACGTCCCTTAGGATAACCGCCTACGCCCAGTGCATTGTCGAGAGCGATACTGCCTGTAGGGATAACTTCGATGTTCTCAACGTGCTCATCTCCGAGTTTCATGATAGAGCCCTTACCGAAGTCCTTTTCTATCTTAGCCATGGCTGCCTGAAGAGCTTTCAGTTTGCCTTCATTGGGATTCAATTTTCCCTCTTGCATTTCTTTTGCCATATCTTATTTAGTTTAAAGTTTAGTCAATTTCCAAATCGCCATCAAACACCTCGTGCCATGGCAATCCCTGCTTGTTGAGCTGCTCCATGAATGGATCTGGGTCGAACTCCTCTACGTTCCATACGCCTGGTTTCTTCCAGATGCCCTTGAGGAACATCATGGCACCAATCATGGCTGGCACACCGGTGGTGTAGCTTACGCCCTGCATACCGGTTTCGTTGTAAGCCTCCTGGTGCTTGCAGTTGTTATATACGTAATAGGTGCGCTCCTTGCCATCCTTCTTACCACGGATGCGGCAACCGATAGATGTTTCGCCATCATAGTTCTCACCGAGATCCTGTGGGTTAGGCAATACGGCCTTGAGGAACTGCAGAGGAACAATCTTCACCTTGGCTGTCTTGCCTGAACCGTCTGCCAATGGAGCCTCGTATTCGATTTCGTCGATGCGGTTCATGCCGAGGTTCTGGATGCAGTCGAGGTAGGTGAGATACTGCTGACCGAAGGTCATCCAGAAGCGTGCCTCCTTGATGGTAGGGT
>ERZ1504684.15-NODE-15-length-48662-cov-9.092847_pt1 | contig 48662 bp, 54 predicted proteins | sample MGYA00572427_ERZ1504684 | MGnify/ENA primary metagenome ERZ1504684 (study PRJEB39906, sample SAMEA3182106) | gut metagenome | biome: human; feature: gut; material: Stool; isolation source: human stools | place: Canada | collected 2013-02-26 ... | reverse complement strand
TTTGGTGATTTTAAGGGACAGTCCCTAGAATTCCCCCTCACACAAATTCCAATTTTTTTGCATAAAAAAAAAGAAGATTGCTCTTCTTTTTTATCTTATTTCTAAATTTGCGAATTTTGCCATCAATCTTTTATGTCCTGCTTTTTCAAAGTTTATATCTAGTTTTAAGTCTTCTCCTTCTTGTTCTACCGAGTTTATTACTCCTTCTCCAAATTTTTTATGATATACTGTTACCCCTGCTCTAAATTGGCTTAAATCTACTCCTTCTGCTTTTGTTTTGTTTAATGAATTTAAGAAACTTTCTGCTGTTCTAAATTGATATGATGGTTCTTTTGGAGAGTATTTATCTCCAAATGCTTTTGTTTGATATTTTTTTACTGTTCCATATTCCCACTCATATGTTGTTTCTTTTGGTTCATATTGTTTTTCTTTCTTAATGTTTTTATCTCCGTCTAGCATTTCTGGTGGTATTTCTTCTATAAATCTAGATATTTTGTTGCATGATGTTGAACCAAATATAGTTCTTTGTCTGCTACATGTTAAGTATAAAAATTGTTCTGCTCTTGTTAGTCCAACATAGCAAAGTCTTCTCTCTTCTTCTAATTCTCTTTCTTCTCCTATTGACTTATAACTTGGGAATATTCCGGTCTTCCATTCCTATTAAAAATACTACTGGGAATTCTAGTCCTTTTGCACTATGTAAGGTCATTAATGTTACTGCTTCGTCTGTATCTTCTAGTTCATCTACATCGCTTGTAAGTGTTATACTTTCTAAGAATTCTGCTAAGTTGTTTTCTGCAGCTTCATCCTCGAACTCTATTGCTACTGTTAAAAACTCATCTAAGTTTTCTAGCCTTGTTTCTGCTTGTGTTGTACTTTCTAGTTCTAAAGCTTTTGTATATCCTGTTTTGTTTAGTGTTTGTTTTACAAGTTCCGAAATTTTAATTTCATCTTTACTTGCTCTTAATTCTTCTATTACATTTACAAAATCTCTCGAATTTGCGAATACTTTATTTAGTCCAAACTCATCTGCTTTTTTTATTACTTCATACATTGATATTCCGGTTTGTTGATGCTATTGATTCTATTTTTTCTAAACTTGTTTTTCCTATTCCTCTTTTAGGCTCATTTATTATTCTTTGCAAACTTAAATTATCTGATGTGTTTTGAATTAATCTTAAATAACTAATTATATCTTTTATTTCTTTTCTTTCGTAGAATTTGTGTCCACCTATAATTCTGTATGGAATTCCTTCTCTTACTAAAATCTCTTCTATACTACGTGACTGTGCATTCATTCTGTATAGAATTGCAAAATCTGAATATTTTAAATACTCTTCTCTTCTTAAATGTTCTATTTCTTCTGCAATATATCTTGCTTCATCATATTCATCATTACATATATGTACTTCTGGAAGCTTTCCTTCTTCTTTTTCTGTCCATAAGTTTTTTTCATATTTTTTGCTATTATTTTTGATTATTGCATTTGCTGCATTTAATATGCTTTTTGTAGATCTATAATTTTGCTCTAATTTTATTATTTTTGTTCCTGGAAAATCCTTTTCAAAATTTAATATATTTGATATGTCTGCTCCTCTAAAAGAATATATCCCTTGGTCATTATCTCCTACGGCTGTAATATTTCCGTGTCTTGCTGCAATTAATGTTAGTAGTGTAAATTGTGATTTATTTGTATCTTGATACTCGTCTACTAATACATATTTGAATTTATCTGAATAATACTCTAAAACATCTGGGTTTTCTGTTAATATGTCTATTGTAAAATTGATAATATCATCAAAATCTATTGCATTATTTTCTTTTAATTTTCTTTGATATACAGCATATATTTCTGCGATTTTTTCTTTTCTATACTCACCATTTGTCCTTAATTTGTAGCTTTCTGGTGTAAGCATTTCATTTTTTGCATTGCTTATTTCTGATAATACGCTTCTGTCTGTAAACAATTTATCATCAATATTTAATTCTCTTAAACATTGTTTTACCAAACTTCTTTGATCTGATGTATCGAATATTATAAATGAGCTTTCATATCCTAATCTATCTATAAATCTTCTTAAAATTCTAACGCAAATAGAGTGGAAAGTTCCTAGCCACATTTCATTCGCTGCTTCTCCAACTAATGCTTCTACCCTTGTTTTCATTTCGTTTGCTGCTTTATTTGTAAATGTAATTGCAAGTATTTGCCATGGCTTTACATTTTTTTCTCCTATTAAATATGCTATTTTATGTGTTAGTACTTTTGTTTTTCCTGAACCTGCACCTGCTATAATTAGGTTTGGTCCTTCTGTATTTATTACTGCTTCGTATTGTTTATCGTTTAGTCCTTCTAATATGTTCATTTGTTTATTCCTTTCTTTAATTTATTTGAAGTGGAAAGTATGCTTTTTTAGTTATAATTTTTCTATAATTTTATTAAGGCATTCCTTTATTTCCTTTGCACAACTTTTATATACTTCTATTCCGTATCCCCATGGGTCTTTTATATCTAAATCATTTTGTGGATATCCTGCGTATTCTTTCATCGTAAATACTTTTTCTTTTAATTCTGGATACATATTTATAACACTATTTTTATGTGAAATTGTTGCGCAAAGTATTACATCCATGTCTTTTATGTTTGAGTTTCTTATATTTGTTGCTCTATGATTTCTTAAATCTATCCCATATTCATTCATTGTTTCAATTGCTTCATATGTTGGAATATCACCATTTTGTGCATATATGCCACACGAATATACTTGTACATTTTTATTTTGTTCTTTTGCCATTTTTTCAAACATTGCATGTGCCATTGCACTTCTGCAAATGTTGCCTGTGCATATAAACATTATTTTCATTTTTTTGTTTTCCTCCTATATAATCCCTAAAATATATTTTTCTTTTTTTACTGGTTCTTCTACTATTGTATATGCATCTTGCATTTCTTCTACTGCTGTTTCTCCTTTTTGTTTATTGTTTGCATATACAAATGCTAGTATATCACCTTTTTTTACTTTGTCTGCATTTTTCTTGTTTAGCACTATTCCTACTGCTTTGTCTATGTCATCTTCTTTTCTTAATCTTCCCGCTCCTAAATCCACTGATATTTTTCCTACTTCTCCTGCATTTAATTTTTCTACATATCCGTCTTTTTCACAAATTACTGGTAATATGTATTTTGCTTTTTCAAATTTATCTGTATTTTTTACATATTCTATATCACCATTTTGATTTTGTACTAATTCTAAAAATTTATTATATGCTTTTCCGTTTTTTATATTTTCTAATATTTTTAGTTTGTTTTCTTCTAAATTGTCACCTTTATCTGCAAGTTTTAGTATATATGCTCCTATTGTTGTTATTATTTCTTTTATGTCTTCTGGTATATTTCCTTTTAAACATTCTATTGTTTCTATAATTTCTAAGCTATTTCCTATTGCATATCCAACTGGTTCGTCCATATTTGTAATTATACATACTGTTTCTCTATTTGCTAACTTTCCTATGTTTTTCATTATATTAGATAACTCTATTGCATCTTTTTCGTTTTGCATAAAAGCTCCACTTCCGCATGTTACATCTAATACTATTTTGTTTGCTCCTGCAGCTATTTTTTTGCTCATTATACTTGACGCTATAAGTGACATATTATCTACACAGCTAATAGTATCACGTAGTGCATATATTTTTTTATCTGCTGGCGCTAAATTGGCTGTTTGACCAATTAAGCTTATTCCAACCTTTTGTACATTTTCTATAAATTCGTCTATTTTTATTTCTGTTTTATATCCCGGAATTGATTCTAGTTTATCTACTGTTCCACCAGTAAAGCCTAAGCCTCTTCCAGACATTTTTGCAACTGGCACGCCAAGTGATGCAATAATGGGCATTAATACTAATGTTATTTTATCTCCAACTCCTCCTGTACTGTGCTTATCTATAACTGTTTTAGAAATTTTTGATAAATCTAAAATTTCTCCAGAATGAGCCATTTCTAATGTTAAATTTGTAGTTTCTTCATTGTTTAATCCATTGATATACATTGCCATAATTAGTGCTGCTGCTTGATAATCTGTAACAGTTCCTTTTGTATATTCTTCTATAAAATATTTAATTTCTTCTTTATTTAATTCTAATCCATCTCTTTTTTTAGCTATAATTTCTTTAATATTCATAAAATCAACCTCCTAATTTGATTTTTTATGTAAAGCGTGTTATAATAATGTTACAAATTTATATTTGAAAGGGGTTTCTACCTATGTTATCTGCAGACACCATCCGCATTATTGAGGAGCTCAACAAGAAGCTTGACACTTCAAGTCCGAGTGAACTCAATTCACTCCGTAAAGAGCTGAGGGCACTGAACAAACGAATTTCAGCAGAAACTGCTGAAGACCCGTTTGATACTTGGCCTGATTCTGACTTCTACGGAGATGAAGGCGAGAAGTAAGTTTTGGCGTAGTTGGTCTTCCAACTGCGCCATTCCCCTTTTATATATTATTTTATTTTTGTATAAAATTCTTTACAAAACTTTTTCTATGTATTGAACATATTCCGTATTCTTTTATTGCTTGAATATGTTTTGCTGTTCCATACCCTTTATGACTTGCAAATCCATATTGTGGATATATTTCATCATACTCTCGCATTATTCTATCCCTTGTTACTTTTGCAACAATTGAAGCTGCTGAAATACTATAAATTTTTGCATCTCCTTTTATTACAGATATATATGGAATTTGATGTGTATCTATTTTTTCTAAAGCATCTACTAATATAACCTCTGGTTTTACTTTTAAATTATCTATTGCCATTGTTAATGCTTTTTTAGTTGCATTTAATATATTTATTTCGTCTATTTCATCTTGCATTACAATTCCTGTGCTCCATGCAATTGCTTCATTTGTTATTTTTTCATAAAGCATTTCTCTTTTTGTTTCAGATACTTTTTTAGAATCATTAACATATTCAATAAATGAATCTTGTGGCATTATTACACAACCTACAACCACTGGTCCAGCCAAAGGTCCTCTTCCAGCTTCATCTATACCTGCAATATATTTTATTCCTTTATCATATAACTTTTTTTCATATTCTTTTAATTTATTTAGTCTTTCTATTTCTCTTTCTTTCACATTACTCACCTTGCAAATCTGTTAAGCTATATTTTCCATCTACTCCTATTGAATAATATACTTCTGTATTATTATCCCCATAATATACAACATAAAATTTTGATTCATCAGAATTTATTGATGCTAATCCCTGATTATTTAAATCTTCTTGTGTCCATATATAACAATTATTTTTTTGTTCTTCTGGAATTGCAGGGTTTAAATTTGTCTTTTCATATTTTGTATCATCGGTAAATTTAGTTCCTACCAAACTACTTATATCCTTAAAATTAAATTGATCTTTAACTATTTTAGCTCTTGTTTTTATAGATATCATATTTGTTATTATATCTTCTTTTTCTGATTCATCTATTGACTTTGTTCCTACTTTTACTGTTACTCCAACTAATATTAGCATTATTACTACTGTAATGACTAGTGCGATTATTGTTATACCTTTTTTATTTTTTAAATTCATTTTTTCAACTCCTTTAAATTGTTTTTATTATATTATATGTAGAAATTTATTTCAATATAATTTTTAGGTAAATTGGATTTTGTATTATTAATTTTTCAGGATTTTTTAATGTATTTCTTGTATTATATTATTAGTTTAGGTTATTATTATAATATGATAATTTATTTTACAAGGAGGTTATATTAATGAAAGAAAATAATGATATTTTTAAAAGTTTTGATGATCCCGCAAAGAATAGTTCTAGTTTTGGAAGATCTTTTTTAATTCCATTTCTTTCTGGAATATTAGGTACAGCTCTGGTTATTTCTATAGTATTTGGAATTCCAAGCATAAAAAACTCTATTCTAAATACTTCTGCCAAGACAGAAGAGACTTCTGCTATACCTAGTTCATCTTCTAACACTGGAACTGTTCAGACTGTATCTCTTTCTAATTATTCTGATACTGCAATATATTCTGCAAATAAAGTTTTACCATCAATTGTTGGTATTACTGTAGAATACACTGTAACCTCAAACTTTATGCAAGGCATGTCTCAACTTGCACAAGCGCAAGGCTCTGGAATTATAATTAGCAAGGATGGATATATTCTAACAAATAACCATATTATTAACTCTAGTGATTCTTCTACTTATTATGAGGTTTCAAAGGCAACAAAAGTATATGTATATTTATATAATGATTCTACTCCATATGAAGCCAAAATTATAGGTACAGATGAGCAAACTGATCTAGCAGTTATAAAAATTGAAAAAGATGATTTAACAGAAGCAGAACTTGGAAATTCTAATTCAGTTAAAATTGGAGAATTTGCAATGGCTGTTGGGAATCCTTTGGGAATGCAAAGTAGTGTTACTTCTGGAATTATAAGTGCTGTAAATAGAACTGTTACAGGTGAAAATGGAACTACTTATACATTAATTCAAACTGATGCTGCAATAAACTCTGGAAATAGTGGTGGAGCATTAGTAAACAGTGAAGGTAAAGTAATTGGTATTAATACTTTAAAGCTTTCTGGAACTGGTATAGAAGGTATGGGATTTGCTATTCCAATTAATGATACAATTGATATTTATAAACAATTAATAGATCACGGAAAAGTTTTAAGACCATATATTGGTATTGAAGGAATTGACATTACTGATGCTATTGCTGAAAAATATAAACTTCCTGTTGGAATTTATGTTAAAGGCATTCAAAGTTCAAGTCCCGCTTCTTTAGTAGATTTAAAAGCTGGTGATATAATTGTTTCAGCCGGTGGAACTTCTATCAAAACAATGGATGAATTAAATAAAATAAAAGCGACTAAAAATATTGGAGATACCCTAGAACTTGAAGTTAATAGAAATGGGCAAACATTTAAAGTTAATATTAAGTTAGCTGAAAAGCCTTAATGTAAAAGCCTCTCAATAAAAAATATTGAGAGGCTTTTTATTTTAAAATATTATCAAATCTGTTTCACTTGTATAATCGCTATTTCCATATGCATATATTAAATAAAGTGTTTTATTTTTTCCTAAGAAAAAGTTTTTAGTATTTTCTATTTTATATATGTCATCATTTGGATTTCTTTTATATACATTATATCCTTGATTTATAATACTAGTATTTTGTTCACTTACTTTTGTTATTTCGTCCGTTATTTGTTTTTGCATTTGCTCCTTATCTAAGTTTCTTTTTTGTATAAGCTCATCTATGCTAACCAACTTATCTTCATCTAGATTATAGTTATATGTTTGAATTATTGTCCTTTGTGGATTTGTTCCCTCTTTTAGTGTACATTTTATAACTAATGACATTATATTATCATTAATATATACAACATATCCCATATTATATATTGTATATGCTTTATTGTTTGTTATTATATCTACTATTTTCCCACCAAAAGTGTTAAATATTTCTTGGTTTACTTTTTTTGTTGTTTCTGTTTCTTTTTTGAAAAGTGGTATTTTAGCAACTATACTATATTTAGTTTCTTTTTTTTCATTAATATCATATTTAGTTCCTATTATTTCATCATAATTTATGTTAGCGTTTGCTACTTGAGCTGCTCCATCTTTGTTAATAGTATTTGTAAATATTGAGTCAAAATTATTTTTCAAGTCTTCATAGTTTGCTTCTCTTTTTTCTTCTGCGGTTTTATTTATTTTAGTATTTGTAATTTGTGCATATATTCCAATTGCTATTGCTATACTACATACTAATAATACACCTATTATTATAATTAATTGTTTTTTATCTCTCCAAATGTATTTTAACATTAATTAACTCCTTATATTTGTAGCATTAAATATATTTTATATTTTGTTTTTGTTAATGTCAATGCTTTTGTATAAAGTTAAAGAGGCGCATCGTTTTGCGCCTCTTTAAAGTATTTTTAGCCTATTCTTCTTTATTTTCTTTTATCTCTTTAGAGTCTTTTGCTTCTGTTGTTATTACAGCTTCTTCTTTTTTTACTTCTCCATTTCCTGTTGTTGAATCAGTTATCATTATGAATTTAACTTCTCCTGCCATTCCATTTTGAATTCCTGCATAGTTATTATATTCATTTGCAAGCTCATTCATTTTTTCTACTCTACTTGCAATATTTCTTAAATCTCCATTTACTAAATTATTTATTTTTGATATTCCTTGTTCATTAAATGTTTTTACTCCATTTGCTAATTGTAGTGCTCCACTATCTAGTTTGTTTGTTCCTACTGATAATGCACTTACTCCGTTATCTATATTTGCTAATCCATTTGTTAATTCGTCTAAAGCAGTTCCTAATGTACTCATTTGTGATACTACTTGATTTGTGAATTTTTGTTTAGCTTGATTTCCAACTTGTGTTGCTGTTTGTGTTGCTGTTGCTCCAGCTGTTTGTGTTGCTGTACTTTGTGCTACTGTTAATGCTGTTGTTTCTGCTGTTTGTGTTGCTGTGCTTTGTGCTACTGTTTGAGCTGTTGCTTCTGCTGTGCTTTCTGCCACTGATTGTGCTACTTTTAAAGCTGTTGCTTCTGCTGTACTTTCTGCTACTGATTGTGCCACTTTTAAAGCTGTTGCTTCTGCTGTGCTTTCTGCTACTGCTAGTGCAGTTGTTGTTGCTGTTTGATATGCTGTATTTTGTGCAACTGCTAATATTAATTGTTTTTCTGCCTCTGTTAATGTTTCTGGATAATTTTCTTGTGCTTGTTCTATTATTGCTGTTTTTTGTGTTTTTGTAAATTCTGCACCGGCTTTTGCTTGGGCTGTTATTTTTGCTTTTTGTTCATCTGTAAGTTTTGCTTGGGCCGCTATTTCTGCTTTTTGTGCATCTGTAAGCTTTGCTGCTGCTTTTGCTTGGGCTGCTATTCCTGCTTTTTGTGCGTCTGTAAGTTTTGCACCTGCTTTTGCTTGGGCTGCTATCCCTGCTTTTTGTTCATCTGAAAGTGTTGCTACTGCTTTTGCTTGGACTGCTATTCCTGCTTTTTGCTCATCTGAAAGTGTTGCGCTTTGCATTGCTTGTGCTTTTATTGCTTCCAAAGTTTTGCTATCTATTGCAGGAGTATTATCATTTTTTAAATTTTTTGTACTTTCTTCAACTTCATCTTTTATTTGTTTAGAACCTGCATACGCTGCTCCTGTTCCATCTTTTAATTGGTCAACTCCACTTACTAATTCTGATGTTCCTTCTTTTAGTTGATTTGCACCTGCTAATATTTCGTTACTTGCATTTGCTAATTCATTAATTTGGCTATACATACTGTTTAAATCACTTGTTAAATCTTCATCTATACCCTTTACTGCTACAACTGCTATAATATTTCCCATTTCAAAATCTTCTGTTTCCATTGAAATCTCTATTTCTTCTGGAATATCTATTTTGCTTTTTGAAATTCCGATATTTTCTTGCATTCCTGGCATTGCAATTCCAACTGCCAATGTGCTTTCTCCGTTATCTACTATTTTTCCATTTGTAATTTGAATATTTTTATTTTTTGCATTATCTATTTTTGTTCCTGCAACTATTATAAATGGAGTATACATTGTAACTTGTTTTCCATTTATTGAAACAATGTGTTTTTCGTTGTTTGTGTAATTTATTTTAATTTTTACATTTCCGCTTTTTCCTTTTAATTCTTCTGCTGATATTTCTTCTCCATTTAGTTCATAAGTTATTTTACATTCTACTGGTAATTGTTTGTCACTTTCACCTTTATAGTAAATGTTATTTCCATTGCTGTCCCAAACTATTTGGTTTCCTTCTTTCTTGAAAGTTTCATCTCCATTTGTGTTTTCTATATTTAATAGATTAGATATATCAGTTATTTCATCTGATTTATCTTCATTTGTTAATTGAGTACTTACTATTGTTTTGTATGCTTTACCATTTGAGTCTAGGTTTGAATAAACTGTTTCTGATTTTGATGCTGCAAATACTGGTATTGTCATATATGAAGTTATTGTAAATAACAAAAGTCCTGAAATCATTTTTTTGTTTTTCATTTTATATCATCCTTTCATTTATTTTATTTTTGACATTTTTAATGTTGTTTTGCATATTACTTTATCTAATAGCATTAGGAATGCTGGTAATAATGTTATTACTACACATGTACTTACTATTGCACCTCTTGCCATTAGTGAACATAGTGAACCAATCATTTCTATTTGTGAGTAAACACCAACTCCAAATGTTGCTCCAAAGAAGCATAGACCACTTACTATTATTGAAGAAATTGATGTTCCTAAAGCTTCGTCTATTGCTCGTTTCTTGTCTTTTCCGTCTTTTCTAAATGTTATATATTTGTTTGTTATTAATATTGCATAATCTATTGTTGCTCCTAATTGTATTGTTCCTATTACAATTGATGCAACGAATGGAAGCACAGTTCCTGTATATGCTGGTATTCCCATGTTTATAAATATTGCAAATTCTATTACTGTTATTAATATAACTGGTATTGATATTGATTTGAATATTACAAACATTAATAAGAAAATTATTGCTATTGATACTGTATTTACGCTATTAAAATCATGATCACTTACTTGAATTAAGTCTTTCATAAGAGGACCTTCTCCTGCAAGTATTGCATTAGGATCATATTTATCTATTACTTTTTGTATTTCTTCCATTTGTGAATTTAACTCATTTGTTGCAACTTCGTATTTAGAATTAATTATTACCATTTTGTATTTATCACTTTGGAATATTTTTGTTAAATCTTCTGAAAGCACTTGTTCTGGCACTGCTTTTGATATTCTTGAATAGCTTAATGTCCAATCAATGCCATCAATTTGCTCTATCTCATCTAACATTTGATTTACTTTATAATCTGGAACATCATTATTTACTAATATCATTTCTGTTGCTACTATTCCAAATTTATCTTTTAATTCTTTGTTTCCACTTACACTTTCTAGCTCTTCTGGAAGTGAACTATCTAGATTGTAATAAACTTGTGTGTGTGTATATCCATATACTGCAAATGGTAATATAACTAAGAAAGCTATTAATATTAATTTGTAATGTTTTATATTAAAGTTCTTTAGTGCTGTGAATTTAGGCAAAATTTCTTTATGTGATGTTTTTTCTATTGCTTTGTTAAATTGCAATATCATTGCTGGTAAAACTGTTACTACTGTTATTACTCCAAATAGAACACCTTTTGCCATTACTATACCAATATCTTTTCCAAGTGTTAAGTTCATACTACATAGTGCTAAGAATCCTGCTATTGTTGTAAGTGAACTTCCTAAAACTGATACTAATGTTTTTGCAATTGCATTTGCCATTGCTTCGTCATTGTTTGAATATTTTTCTTTTTCTGCTTTATAACTGTGGTAAAGGAATATAGAAAAGTCCGTTGTTACACCTAATTGTAATACTGCACTTATTGCTTTTGTTATATATGATATTTCTCCAAGCATTATATTTGAACCCATATTATAAAGTATTGCTATTCCTATATTTAACAATAAAAATATTGGAACCAAATATGAATCCAATGCTAATTCTAGGATTATAATACATAGAGCTACTGCAATTAATACATATATTGCAACTTCTTTATCTGATAAGTCTCTTGTGTCTATTAATGCTGATGTCATTCCACTTACTTTGCATCTTTCATCTGTCATGTTTCTTAATTGTTCTACTGCATTTGTTGTTTCATCTGATGAAATTGCATCTTTAAATGTTACAAGCATTAATGTTGTATTATCCTTATATATTTTGTCTTTTACCTCTTGTGGTAAACTTTCTACTGGAATACTTGTTCCTGTAGCATCTACAATACTTACTACATTTTCTACTCCTTGTATTTTTTTAACTTCTGTTTCTAGTTTTGCTATCTCTTTTGATTTCATATTTTCCAAAACTACTATTGAAAATGCTCCCATATCAAAGTCTTCTGAAAGAATATTTTCTCCTTGAACAGTTTCAATGTCGCTTGGTAAATATACCAAAATATCATAGTTTATTTTTGTTGCCTTTATTCCTAATATTGAAGGAATTAGTAAAAGTATTGAAATTACTAAAATTATTTTTTTATGCTTACATATAAACTCTCCAAATTTTAGCATATTATCTCTCCTTTCGTTTTATGACTACCGGTCATTTTTATATTGTAACACCATTATGACCGTTAGTCAATATTTTTATTAAAATTTATTTGATTTATGTGAGAAGCCGGGTGTTGCATGTAGAAATTATAAATATTTTTTCATTTTTAATTGACCTGCTGGTCATTTTATGCAATAATAATATATGTGGTGATTAAATTGAGTATTCAAGAAACTAAGGAAAATAAAAAAAATAGATTGCTAGATACCGGCTTTAAGTTGTTCACCGAAAAAGGTATTCAAAACACATCTATACAAGATATTGTAGATAATGCAAATGTTGCAAAAGGTACTTTTTATTTATATTTTAAAGATAAGTATGAGTTGAGAGATATTCTTGTTGCAAAAAAATCTCACAAATTATTTTGTGATGCACTAGAAAATTTAAGAAAAAACTATATAAGTAATTTTTCTGATCAAATTATTTATATAATAAATTATGTTATAGATGAACTTACTAAATTTCCTGCATTGCTTAAGTTTATTTCTAAAAATTTGTCTTGGGGAATTAAAAGTAATACTGTATTTAAAATTTATAATACATTAGATGATAACAAAGATGGTCTTCGCTCTTTATTTATAAAAGGAATAGAAGAAAACAAAATTAATATTAAAAATCCAGATGTTGTTTTGTTTATGATTATAGAACTTGCAAGTTCTACTTGCTTTAATTCTATTTTGTATAATGACCCAATGCCTATTGATGAGTTTAAGCCATATTTGTATAACACTATTAGATCTATGTTAAAAGGTGATAGTATATAATTAAAAAATGAAAAGGTATCTCTTTGTAGAGATACCTTTTGGTTTTATATTTCTTCCATTTCTTTATTTACTAAATCTTCACTTTCTCTCATTGCAAGTATTGTTTGTTCAAACAAATCATTTAATTCCCAACCTAGCTTTTCTGCCCCTTCTTTTATTACATCTCTTGAACAACCTGCTGCAAATTTTTTATCTTTAAACTTTTTCTTTAAACTTGAAACTTCCATATCTTTTGTGCTATTAGATGGTCTCATTTTTGCTGCTGCCCATATTAATCCTGTAAGTTCATCTGTTGCAAATAATATTTTTTCCATTTCGTGTGTTGGTTCTACATCAGAACATATTCCATATCCATGACTACATACAGCATGTATTAATTCATCACTTGCATCTATTTCTTTTAATAATTCTGGAGCTTTTTTGCAATGTTCTTCTGGATAACATTCAAAATCTACATCATGCAATAAACCGAACTATTCCCCAAAAATCCTCGTCATATCCTTTTTGTTTAGCAAAATATCTCATAACTGCTTCTACAGTTAATGCATGCCTTATATGAAATTCTTCTTTATTATATTTTTTTAATAATTCTACTGCTTTTTCTCTTTTCATAATAACATCTCCTTTTTGTTTTAAAATATTATATCATAATTTTATATTTTTTGTTTAAAATTGTTGACATGTTTTTTTAGTTGATGTAAAATAATTTCACGGTAGCGAACATTGTTTTGTTTAGGAGGGGTTTTTATGGGTATAATTAATTTTAGTAAAACTGTTAAAAGTAAGTCATATCTAGCTATTAGCTTATTAGGAAGCAGTTACAAACTTAATATTAAATATGTAAAATCTTCTTCTATTGATCTTGTTCAAAATGACTCTGAATTTTGTTTATTTTTACCTGCAAAGTATAAAAATGTAGACAATATGGAAATTATAAATTCTGCAATAAAAAAATTATATGATGAAGTTGCGGTTAAAAATTTGGAATATTCTTTGGAACTTGCTAGACATATTTTTAAGTTTGCTCCAGATGATTATAAAATTCAAAGATTAAAAGATTCTTATTATAAATGCTCAAAAAAAGTCTTAACTGTAAATCCAGATATTTATCAATATAATCAAGAAATTATTGATACAACAATTTTACAGGCATTTTGCAAGATGCAATATAAACAAAATTCTAACGCATATAAAAATGCTTTGGAATTTGCTTTAAATTCTTACGAAAAATATAAGAAACAACAAAGAATTAAAAAAGCTGTTTTAAGAGTTTCTTAAAATGATTTTATTTTAAAAAATATTGTTATAATTTTAAAACCCTCAGATTCATTTCTGAGGGTTTTGTTGTTTTATATTATACTGCACAGGCCAGTTTTCTTAACTCTTCTGCGTTTTGAATTGCAACTTTTGTTATTTCTCCATTAGAAATTCTTGCAATTTCTTGTATTGTTTTTTCTTCATTCAATAGTTCAACATTTGTTGTAGTTTTTCCGTTATTTATTTGTTTAAATATATAATAATTGTAGTCTCCTTTTGCCGCAATTGTAGCTAAATGCGTTATACAAATTATTTGATGGTTCTTTGCAATCAATTTCATTTTGTCTGCAACTGCTTTTGCTGCTTTTCCACTTATTCCTGTGTCTATCTCGTCAAATATTAATATTCCAACTTTATCTGTATTTGCAATAACTGTTTTTATTGCAAGCATTATTCTAGACATTTCACCGCCTGAAGCAATTTTTGTTAGTTCTTTTTCTTCCTCTCCTATATTTGTACAAATCATAAATATAACTTCATCTAATCCGTTTTTATTATATTTTTGGTTTTCTATTTTATTTACATTAACATTAAATTTAGCATTTACCATTTCTAAGCTTTTTAATTCATTGTTTATTTTTTCATTTAAAATAGTAGCATATTTTTTCCTTATATTACTCATTTCTAAACATAGTTTATCCATTTTTGCTTCTATTTCTTTTAATTTTATTTTTAATTTGTTATTTATTTCATCTGCATTTTCTATTAATTCAATTTCGTTTTTTAATTGCTCTTTGTATTCTAATATTTCGATAATTGAATTTCCATATTTTCTTTTCATTGTAAATATTGTATCTAATCTTCTTTCTATTTCTTGCATTTGATATGGATCATATTCTGCATCTTCTTTTAATGAGTAGATATCTCTGCTAGTTTCTTGAATTTCATAATATATGTTCTTTAATTCTGCTAGTTTTTCTTTGTATATCTCTCCACAGTTTTCTATTTTTTCGAAACATCTTATTGCATTAGAAATTCCTTCTATTGCATTATTATTTAAATTGTCATCTATAATTTGCAAGTTTTCTTTAAGTTTTTCGCTATTTACCATTGCTGTATGTTTTTCATTTAATTCTATTTCTTCTGTTTCTTTTAGATTAGCTGTTTCTATTTCGTTTAACTGATATTTTAATAAATCTAATTTTCTTTCTTTTTCTGTTTCGTTTCCATAGTTGTTTTCTAATTCATTTTTTATTTTATTATATTCATCAAAAAGCTCTGAATATTGTGCTTTTATTGGATGTATTTCTTTCCCTGCAAAGTCATCTAAATATGATATGTGATTTGAATTGTCTAATAAATTTTGATTATCATGTTGTCCGTGAATATCTATTATTTTACTCATAACTTTTTTTAATTCACTAACTGTTACTAACTTGCCATTTATTTTACATGTATTTCTTCCATTTGAATATATCTCTCTAGAAATTATTATATTTCCATCTTCTGAAATTTCACTCTCTGGTAAATAAATGCTTGCTTCAACTAATGAGTAATTTTCACCTTTTCTTATTATTTCTTTTGAAAATCTTCCACCAGAAATTATTTCTAGAGATTGTATTATTAATGTTTTTCCGGCTCCCGTTTCTCCTGTTAAAATATTTAATCCTTCGTTAAAATCTATTGATAAATCATCTATAATTCCAATATTTTTAATATGCAATGTTGATATCATATTATTTCCTCCAAATGTTTGTTCGTATATATTCTATTGCTTTATTTTTCTAATGTCAATAGTTTTTACGAAAAAATGTTCTCTTTTTTGCAAAAAAATGATAAGGAAAAATATTCCTTATCATTTTTATTCATCTGCCTTTTCATTTTGCTCTCTACTTAACATTTCTTCTTCCTGCAAGTTCTTAAATAGTACTTCTATTCCATTTTTATTATTTTCTATTCCTATTGTTAATAATGCATCTTTTAAGTTTCCCTCTTGAGTTGATTGTAAATATTCTTTTATTGCTGAAATGTCCCCTTCTTCATATTTTTTAAATATACTTGGAGCAATTAATTTAGCAATTGCATATTTTTCTTGATACCAAACCTTATTATTATCATTTGTTATAGCTTTTACAATTCTTCTTATTCCATTTCTAGAAAAATTTTTATCCCTCATAATTTTTTCTAAAAATTCTTCTGTAATCTGTCCATTTTTTTCTTTTTCTTTGTATAATACTAACTTATAATATGTAGCCCTACAATTATCTCGCACAAGGTTTTCTCTTATATTATCAATTGCTTGTATAATCTCTTTTGAAAAAATTTTATTTTTTAGTAAGTATTTAGAAAACATTTTTTCTAAAGCTAAAGCTGTACTCTCTGTTAACAACTGTCTGGTAACTCCTTTTTTCCCTTCATGAGCTTTTCCTAATCTCATTTGATCTATATTAAAATCCAAGACATGTCCTATCTCGTGTACCATAACATATGCATCCTGTAAAGTAGCTTCTGGAATTATATTATCTAATTCGCCTTGAGCAATATTTTTTTTACTTCTTAAAAAATTAATTTGTTGTGTAAGTGGTATATGTATTTCGCACCAATTCTTTCCTTCTGTAGTAGAGCCAGAATATTCTATTCCAATTTCAGAATCTAATTTTTCTTTGTCTACTTTATATGGGTTATATATATAGCAGTTCACACCTTTTTCTTGTTGCAAAACATATTTCTTTACTTTTTGATATATCTCTTCATCTATCGATTTGTAAAAGTCCATAACAAGCCTTAACATTTCATGATATTTTATTGGAGTTATTATACGAATTTCGGATTCTTCTCTATATGGAATTACTTTTTCTATTCTTTCCATAAGCCTTTCTAATATGTCTCTATTAAAATTAATTCTTGATTTTTCTTGGCTTATTCTGTCTATAGCTTTATTTAGTTTTTCTAATTCCTGTTCATTTACTATCATTAATTCATTTAAATTCATAATTAAAATAACTCCCATATCCTACTTTTCCATTAATTATTTTACCATAGATTAGTTATCTTGTCTACTTTATGTGAACCTTTTTCTATGAGAATGCTTTTTGCTATAGACTAAATCTGGTTCAAAAATATCTTTGATATGCAATAAAAAAAGGCCTCTTTCGAGGTCCTTTTTTATTCGCCTTCAATTTGTATATACTTTTTATCTTCTAGCTTTTTATTCTCTTCTTTAGGGAATGTAATTTCTAGTGTTCCGTTTTTGAAGTTTGCTTTAATATCTTCTTCTTTTACATTTTCTCCTGCATAATAGCTTCTTGAGCATTCTCCAAAGAATCTTTCTTGATGAATATATTTATTGTGTTTTTCTTTTTCTTCTTTATGTTCTGTTCTGCTTGCTGTAACTGTTAGATATCCATCTGTTAATTCTATTTTAATGTCATTTTTGTCATAACCTGGAAGATCAATATCTAGTACATAATTTCCATCCTTTTCTCTTACATCAGTTTTCATTAATTTGCTTTCTTTTTTTGTGAAAAATGGATCATTGAAAACCTCATCAAAAATATCAAATCCATTTCTTCTTGGTACCATCATCATAAGTCATTCCTCCTTTTAAAATTTTTATGTGTTGATACCCAAAATAGGTTGCACATATGTACTTTAATGTTATTTTTCCCTGTTGCAAGTATATTATACATCACTTTTTAGCAATGTCAAGAGGAGAGTGCTAATTTTTTTAAATTTTTTTTGTTAATTAATATACCGATGCTTCAACAATTTTAAACTGTGCTTTTTTCATTTGTTCTATTTTTTCAGATTCAACATATTCAAATACATCAAAGCTTTGACTTTGTCCAGCATTTAAGTCATTTGCATATACATAATCTTCTCCAATTCTTTCCCCTTTTTCATCAATTGCCTCTATATGTATACTAAAAGACTTTTTCTCTGCCATTTTATTAGTAACTTTTACTGTTAATTTTGTATCTGTAAAGTATTCTTCTTTTTTTACCTCAAATTTTCCTAATGAAACTTCAACATCATTTTTTAACACTTCTTCTGTATTATTTCCTACTGCTTTGTCTAAATCTTTGCTCACTGTATCTAGACTGTTTGATAGTTCTTGTTGCGAATTTAATGTTATAACTACTGCTAATATTCCTAATATTATGGCTGTAATTGCCTTGCCCTTTCCTACCTTTTTTACTAATGAAACAATTCCAAATATTACACTTAAAATACCCATCACAAAAGATATGTTATTAATTATTGGAATAAATGATGTACAAACTCCCACTATTCCAAGTACTAATCCTGCTGTTGTTAATCCACTTTTATTTGTTTTTTCCATAAAAACTCCTCCTTTTTTTGTAGTATACTATAAAAGTTCTGCACATATTGTCGAAATTTAGCATGGTAACAAAATTATTTTGTAGCAATTATTCCATATAGTCTCCTTTTCAACAGAATGCCTTTTTTTAAGGTGTACTTATCCACATGTTTTTCAAATAAGTTCATTTCTATTCCTTTGTTAATTTATTTGCAAAATATCTATCATGTAATGAAGATAATATAAAATAATTCTTTATCAGTAATATAACTATTATGTTTAAGTGCTCATACCAATCATATTATGCTCCTCGGAATGTTATATATTGTCGAAAAATGGCAAAAAGTATTTATTGTAAATTTTTTCATTTTGTTATATCATTTTATATATCATGGAGGTCATAAAATGGAAGAAAAAAATGAAAAAAATTTTAATAGCAAAACTTGGTTTTGGTTAATTATTACTATAGTTAGCATAGTTATATTTATTACGGTTTCTACTAATTCAGAAAACTCAACTAAACAATCCTCAACTACACAAAAAAATGGTATTGATAAAATGAACTCTATAGAATTTTCAAATAGCGTAATCAAAATAACCCAAAACAGCAATATAGAAATCGCCCAAAAAAATAATAACCCCATACCTAATTCTACTACTAACAGTGGGCAACAAATTACTTCTGGTAGCAAAAAAACTGAGAGTAATAAGAGCACTACTAACTCAAGTGTTACTCATACTACTTCTTCAGGTACTGCAAGTAAAAGAAACGTTTCTAGTTCTACAGATAACCAATCGGTCTCTAGCACCTCAACTGCAACAGCTAGTCAAAATAATGCATTAAAAAAAGCTAAGTCCTATTTAAGTTGTTCCGCTTTCTCGTATCAAGGTTTAATAGATCAATTGGAATTTGAAAATTTTTCTCACTCAGATTCTGCTTATGCAGTAGATAATTGTGGGGCTAACTGGAATGAACAGGCATTAAAAAAGGCAAAATCTTATTTAAACTATTCTGCCTTTTCTCGTCAAGGGTTAATAGAGCAACTAGAATTTGAGCATTTCACAAATTCTCAGGCAATATATGGCGCAGATAATTGTGGGGCTAGCTGGAATGAACAAGCTTTTAAAAAAGCTAAATCTTATTTACAATATTCTAGTTTTTCTAGAGATGAATTAATAGCGCAATTAGAATTTGAAGGTTTTACTCGTTCGCAAGCAATATATGGAGTTGAATCCACCGGATTATAAAGCTATTTTATAATAGTTTTATTCTAATAATAAAGTTAGCATAAAAAATACCAAGTCTTCAAGTGCTTGGTATTTTTTATGCTAGATTAGAACTTATACTTGTAGTCATCAGTTTATGAGCATTGACAAAAGCACTTTTGTAGGTATAATGGTAACATATATACTTCTTTTGCAATATCATTTATTTGTATGTCTTCTAAAATATTATCTTCTATATAGCTAATATTTTTTCTAATAACATCAACCCAATTCATAATTACACTTCTCTCCTTTCGTTAGATATACTATACTTCAATATTATTTTTTCTTCCCGATTTTTTATATACTTTTTTGTCTGTTTTCTTTTTATATTGCTACATCTAAATATTCAAACTATCTAATTATTTATTTTCTATATAAATTGTAAGTTATCACTATGCTTCTATTTTTATATGACATTCACCTAATTTTTAGATGCATTTTCAATAAACTCTTTAAATAATTTGTTAGTAAAATCATCTTCCGACATTAGTTCTGGATGCCATTTTATTCCCATTACAAATTTTTTATTGTTTAACTCAAAGCTTTCTACCATTCCATCATAAGAAATACTTGATATCTTTGCATATCCTTCAACATTTTCTTTAGGTGCTATCATGCTATGAATACTATTTACAGAATATTCTTCTTTATTTATTAAATTATATAATTTTGTTCCTTTAATTACAGATATTTTATGTCTGTAATCTTTATCATATATATCATGACTTTTTGTTTTATCTTCAATTACATCTGTGCCTAATGCTCTTAAAATATTATTAAACCCTGCACAGATCCCAATAAGTGGTTTATCTAACTCTATAATTTTTTTTGCCATTTCTATCTCATAACTTGCACTATATAGTCCTCCCTGTAATATAAAGCCATCACATAAATCTATTTGTCTATATAATTCATTTTTTTCTTTATCCCCCAAAATTGTATTATCTTTAATATCATTTTCATTAAATTTTAAAGTTTCTTCTGTTGGCAATAACATTATAGCTGTACCACCATTTTTTATAATCAAATATCTTAGTTCATCCACTTCATCAATTCTATGCCAAATATCTTCTTTATATTTGGGTTGAACTTTTCCTATTATTCCAATAATTGGTTTTTCCATTTTATCACCTCTACATAAATTCATAATTAATATCTATAAAGTTTATTAACATTACGTCCTAAACTATAAGGTTTCATAGTTAATAACTTTAATTCCTTTATTTTCTGATAATATTAAAATTATATTGCAAATGAAAATTATTATATTATTAAACTTAAGCTCTTTCACATTACTTCTTATACATTTATCTAATTCTTGTATCTCTTTTTTATTTAATGTTGGTGGAATGTCTCCAGGATAAATAATCAAATTATATTCAGCATGTTCTGCTATAGTTTCACTCTTGCAATAATTTTTTTCATATTTATTAATCTTGTCTTCTATAGCTTCTAGAATATTTTCATAAACCTCATTTATATTCTGATCCCAAACCTCCCAATCATGTATTTCTTTTTCTCCATTATTAGTATTTAATGAATCATATGCTACACTTATATTTGTTTTCAAACCATTTTTACATATCAACGTTATATTTATAGTTTCCCCATTATTAATATATTGTTCCATATATTTTAAATATTCTTGTAGCGTTATACTATTTTTATTTGTAATTTCTTTGGGTAATATATGATTATATTCATTCATATAATGCTTAAAAAATATGTACCTCTTTTTTATATCTATCTTCTCAATATTATCATTTACTTCAAGAATTTCACTAATCATTGTGTGTACATTTTTATACCAAATAGTTTGCTTTTGTGATAATGGCTTTTTTATTTTATTAATAATCATCTTTAAACTATTTTCATCTTTTTTCAACCATCTTTTAAACATATTCCTCAAATTTTTATTTTTCATTGTTTGCATTTGATTATAATATCTTCTAAGTTCTATTGCCATTTTTTTACTATCCACTTCAATATAGCAATCTGGATATTTACCTTTTATAGGTAAGAATTTTATATTTTTCTTTCCTATTGCTTTGTAAAAAAACTCTGTTACATTTCTTTCTTCTTGTTTTTGTACTTCTTCATTTTTACTCATAATTCAAATATTTATTCCTTTCAATAATTCAAATAGTGTTTTTAGCTAAATGATTTTTTACCTTAAGCCACAACTTAAATTCATTATCTAAAGGAATCCCATTATATTTATTTTTAAATTGATTTTGGTAGTCTATATATTCCTTATAATTTGAAATTCTACTCCAAGCAACTGATGTTTTAATTCCTGTTATATCAATAATATAGTTATCTATTGGAATATGAAAAAATTCGTACTGTTTTTCAACTAGTCTATGCTCTATCATAGATAAATTTTTCAAACTCATATTTATCCATTTTTGAGCTTGTCCATAGCAAAACGACTGATCTTCAAATATTTTTATTAATTTATCACAACAATTTTTATGCCATTTATCAAAACCATATTGATTTGCAATATTCTTTGATAATAACAAACTAATTTCATTATATAATAATTTAGTAGCATTATTATAAATAGAATTATGGTTTTTATGTTTTGAAAAACCAGTTATTGTTCTGCACACGTCTCTATATGCTGATTTAATTGATGTACTTATTGGATCTCTTATATTTCCATAAATAATACTTTTATAAAACATATTATAATCGTTTTCAGTTAAAATTGTACTTTTCATATAGCTTCCTCACTTTCAAACTAATATTCTTATTCTTCTTTAAATCTCTATACTCATTAAAATTTGAAAAATTATTTTTAATTCTATCCATTCTCCTTTTAATATATAAAAAATATTTACAATTTCTGTTAAAATATTTTCATTTTATATTATATTGTTTATACATTCAAAAGCCGTTATACTTTCATCTTGCAATTTTGAGCAACCTGCCTCACTCCCACATATCTCCTATGTACTTCCAAATCAGCTCATTTTGATAAGTTTCTTTTATATTTGTTTTGGAAAAGCTAGAAGTACTATTTTTATCTGCTCCATTATTTATTAATAATTTTAAGATTTTTCTGTACTGCTCCAAAGTTTCATTTTCAAGCTTTTGCCTTTGTGGATAAAATGTATTGGTTTCATGGTTTGTTTGATATATCATATTTATCTCGCCAACCGCATCAAATAGTGAATTTCTGTTACATTCATCTACTGCGTTTACGTTTGCTCCTCGGTTCACAACTTCGACTAATATGTCAAAAGATTCTTTCTGCATTTCATTTGATGATGTCCAGTTGAATTCTTTTGTTTCTACATTATAATCTAATCTCCTTGTATGCCATAAAGCATTGCGTACACAGTCAAATAAAACTGGTCTTATTTCATGATGTTTTGTTCCGTCATTTGCAATAAAATTTATATCAGGGTTATGTTTTAGGAAAACATTGTATTAAACAATTCTAAGGATGTTAAGTGTCTACTTTGTTATCTTTACGCTGTTTACAAATTTGGTAAAAAAGCTTTAATCTATTATCACTTATTTTTTACTTCCTTATCTATCCATTTTAAATATTCTTCATTTATACTTGTAATATTATATACCGCAAACTCAAAGCATTCATAACTATGTATACTTTTAATTATCTCATATATCTCTTTTAGGCATTTTTTCTTAGTTTTCATTTGAAGTAAGTATTCTTTTGAATTCTCTCTTTCATTATTCCAGTTCCAACTGCTTTCACTTTCTATTATGTGACAACTAGCAACTAATTTCTTGTCTAGTAATTCCTTTGCAATTTTGCTTATTTCATTCTTATCGTCACTTGCAGTTTCTAACATACAATATTCCAAAACAATTACCTCCTTAGCTAATCTTTTATTTCATTTTCTATTTATCATACAAAATCATTCCTGCACCAAGTTCTTCATTAGGTCTTGATACAAATCCAAATTTCTCATAAAAGCTTTCTTTTCCTTTTGATGCCCCTAAATATGTTCTTATTTCTGGATTTATTTTCTTATATTCATTAATCTTTTCTATTAATTTGTTCATTATACCTGTTCCTATTTTTTTACCTTGATATTCTGGAATTACCATTATATCTTGTATGTATAAAAATATTGTTTTATCTCCAATAATTCTTCCATACCCAATTAGGTTATTGCCATCGTAAACACAAAGTGAGTATAATGTATTTCTTAAAGCCTCTTCTATAATATCATTTTCTCTCGTTCCCCAACCTACTGATTCTGTTAGCATATTAAATTCAGTAGCTATTGGAGTTTTTTCAATATAATTTATTTGCATATTTTTTCTCCTATACCTCTTTTCATTATCTACTAGAAAAAATTTAGTTGTTTATTATTTTTTATTTGTGCTAAAAATTCTAATTTCTTTTGACATTTTAAATTTTTCTGCATGTTTGTTGTTCTTTCTGTGGATATTATAGCACCTTTTCTCAAAAAAACAAAACATCTAGCACTATGGGCTTAATTGGTTGCATCGTAAGCCTTAAACTCACGACCTTCGGGTTATGAGATGTGCTTGAAACGTTTATGTAATTTAGTGAAATCAAGGGTTTTAGCTGATATTTCAATAAAAATTGGGGAAATAATTTTTAGAACATTTGTGCATTTTTTTGAACTTTTTTGAGGAGTTTTTCCCCAACTTTTCCCCAATTATTTTTGATAAATATTGGAAGCAAAAATGGGAAACCTAAAAATTTATTTTGGAGGTTTTGATTATGAAAGAAATAACTTATCGTAAAGAAGGAGATTATTTAATTCCTGATATTATTGTAGAAAATCCTAAAAAGGATTACCATATTGGATTATATGGACGTTTAAAATTGGAGTATATGAAGAAACATCAGTTAGGTTTATATAGCAATTTAATATTAAGTGGTACATTACCAGAGTACCTAATTGAGATAGATAAAACTGCAAATGAAAGGGTATATAGAATTATAAATGAACTAGCTATGAAAGAAAATGTTGATGAAAATTTAAAACGAAATAACCAATTAGAGTGGGTTAGATGTATGAATAATATTAAAAATAGAGCTGAAGAAATTGTACTTAATGAGCTAATTTATTGTTAAATAAAAATCTTAAAAAGGTTAATTCTTGTCCTAGCAAGCACTGAATTTGTTCACAACACGAGATTTTCGTATTTTCAAATTCTATACAATTGGACAAGTCCAAATCCCTTTTATAAAAAATAAATTGTAAGGAGAATTATTATGATTAATTTTAGAGAAGTAAATAATGATGATATATTAAAAGAATGGTTAGAATTTAGAGAGGAAACTGCTTTTTGTGAGATGTCTCCTCAAGATAAAAAATATTGCATCTGTTTTGAAGAAATTTCAGAGAAGATACTTAAAAATGTACCTAATAACAATAAGAAATATGTTCAAAAGCAACTAGATCAGCTTGATAAAAATTTTATGGATTACTTATATTACTGGAATGAAAAATACTATAGGAATGGTTTTGTAGATGGAAGTCAGCTAGTTATGGGATGTTTTGAGGAATAAAATTTTTCAAAGTGCAAATTTTACACTTTGAAATAATAAAATTGTACTTTAAAGGCGAGATTAATTCTCGCCTTTTTATATAAGAAATAACTACTGTAATTTTTCACATCTAATTATTTTCTAAATCAAATATTAGTTTTTTTAAATCAATAATATAGATTGGCGTTGCTTGATTTGAATAATTTAAAATATAATTAGTTTCTGGTAATATCATTTCATTTTCTTTGAACAAATTAGATTTATTAATTGTTGTTAAAGATATATCTGCTTTATTCATTTCTTGAATATCTGTATCATTCACGTCCCAACAAACAATGTAATCTATTTCATTTGCATATTTTTCGTTGTTTTCAAAATCTCTAATTATATTTCTTAGATGTGATTTAAATTCTATGCATATAAAATGATTATTATATTCTGCATAAAGATCATACTTTTCTCTATATCCTGATATTATTGGTTTTACCTTATCTATTTTTCCCATTCCTACAAGTTCATAAAAAATTGCTGCTACACTTGCCTCTTGCTCAGATGGTAATTTTTTAAAATTAATTATTGAATTATTTAATGCTGGCAAACTATCAATTTTCATTTTTATTTCATCTCTATCCCAAATTGGATTATTGTCTATATCTGGTTCTCCTGCAACATACTTTGAAATGTATTTTGTATAATCACTAAATATTTCTTTTGCATATTTTTTATAAATATTTTTGATACTTCCATTTATTGATTTTCTTCCTATATCAAATTTTAGCATATCATCTTCAAAAATCATAAATAAATTTGGCCAATATCCAGTTTTACCTGTAAGTGGAGGCTCGATTATAATTCCTGTTGGCATTCCTTTTACTGATGTGTATATCCCTGATTGATGTGTTGTGAAAAATTTATCTTGTAAAATGTCTTCATTGTCTATATCATTTTCATCTAATAATCCATCTTTGCACGAAATCTTTTTCCATAATGTTCTTTGTGGTACATAACATGTCCAAAATTTTATTGTTCTCACATTGTTATGTTTATATTCACCCATTTTATATATAATTTTATTTTTTAATTTATTTCTTTTTTCCTGATCTGATGATGTTGGATTTTCTTTTAGCCATTTTTTAAAAACTTCTAAATCAAACAAATCCTTTTTTTCCAAACTTTCTGTAGGTATCCAATATTTATATTCCAATTTTTCTTCCTTGGTATTTTCAGCTAAATCAGTATATATCAATGTAACATCAATATTTGAATTATTATCAAATAAGTTCAAAACATTTCCAATAGCAGTTTTAGTCCTTATTACATACTTTATAGAATTAAAATCTAATTCAAATAATTGCTGATTTTCAATCCCTTCAACACATATATCTGTTCCTATGAATCCTTCTTTATTTTCTGAAGATAAATTTAAGCAAAAATCTTCATCACTATCACTATTCTTCCATGTTTTTGCTCCAGGTATTTTTACTACAAATTTTTCAGTAGATTTATCAGTTGTTGTCTTCATAATAAAATTGTCACTCGAAAACAAAACAAATTTTAGTCCTACTCCTTTTTCTCCAATTGTTTCTTTATCATCTTCTTTATCAGTAGAAAATGGTGTTAATAAAACTGGTATTTTTTCCTTTTCTATCCCTATTCCCGTATCAATAACTTGTATTGATCTTTTATGAGCATTAATAATTATTTTTATGCTCCCCTTTCTTTCTTCCGTTTTATTAATTGCATCTACACTATTTTGAACCAATTCAGCAATTATATCCCAAAAGTTATTATAGCTATCTTCTATCCCCTTTATGCTTTTCCTTATAATAAAGTTATTAGGCATTAAAAATGGTATTTTTTTAGTATCCATAATATTTACTATTTCCCCTTTCAATTTCGTTTATTTCAATTTTCTATCAAATAATAATCTTTTAAATCCTTTTCAGATATATCCAATCCTTTTTCATGTAATAATTCTTTTCTTTTTAAATATAGATTGTGCAATGCTGGTTTCCTTTCAACATCTTCGCCTAAGTGTACTAATCTATGACAATGTGGACACAATGTTACATAATTTTCAACAACTTCTATGCTATTTTCAAAATCATTTCCAACTGCTCTAGGAATCAAATGGTGTACTTCCACATAATTTTTATGTGATTCTTTGCTTGTAAAATATTGACATCCATAAAAATCTTCCAGCTCACATCTGTAGTTACTATTAACTTTAGCAAGTTTTTTCAATACAGTACTTACTCTGTTGTATTTTTCAACTGCATACATATCAGTATCGTCTATTTTTTCATTTAAGTCTACATCTTGTTCATTAACTTCTTTTTCATCTCTAAAGTTTAAAGAATACTGTATGATATCAAATAATTCTTCATATATAAGTTTGTACACTGCTTCATGATCTGCTATAAAACTTTTTATTTTCTCTATATCAATATTTTTATATATTTCATTATATCTGAATAGTGCATAATCTATAAAATCTTCATAGTTTTTATATGAATTGTTTAGTAAAATAAGAGAAAAATATTGTATTTTCGCATTATCAACTAATGTGGATTTTACATATGAACCTGTTGATTTATATTTATATGATATTGTACATGTTTCTTCTTTTGTAATTTCTCTATTTCTAGGTCGACTTTGCACATATTCTTTTAATTCTTTCTTTTCAGCATCGCTTGCATTAATAAACATTTGTAAAAAATCAATGTCTTCAAAATCTTTATAAAAGGAATCAAAGTATAAGTAATCATTCATAAATATTTCTTCTGTACCAATATCGCAACTATCAATAAAGTTTTTTAAGATACTTATATATTTTTCTTTACTTACACCTCTTTTTTCCATAAAGTTTACAATTTCATTGCTTCTTACATCTATATAATTAGGAATATTAGCAAAATATCCATTTAGAATTGTTAAATATATAAGTATCCAACGCTCTTCTTTTGAAAAATCACTATCTAACATATCACCAAAGGCTAATCCTTTTTTATTTCTATAATATTTGTTTGATGCCCTAGAAAAAATTTTTGATTTTAACATATTAACTGTATGCTGTTTTTCTTTTTCTTCCCCATGATTTTCATGATGAATCCATTGGTCTCTTCCTATATTTTCAATTTCTTTAAAAACATCATAACCTGTCTCAAATACCCATAAATTTCTATAATTTGTATTTAAAAAATATAGTATTTTTCCATTTGAATTTTCACCTGTAGAACAATAAGCATCATACCATCTATTATTTCTACATAACTCTTTATATATATCTACTAAATTCATCTTTTTTCCCCCGTTAATATTGTATCATACATTATATAAAAAATAAATAAAAGAGGAAAATGTTTCCCCTTTTATTTATTCTTCAATATTATAATAATCTTTTAATTCTTTAAGCTTTATATTAATCCCTTTTGACACTAATTGTTCTTTTCTCTTTGAAAATAAATATTCAATATCTCTTACTCTATCTTCGTCTTTTGCATGATGCAGCCTTCTGTGGCAATTAGGACATAACGCAATAAGGTTAGCAATAACATCTATACTATTTTCGAAATCATTACTGAATTCCATTTGTACAAGATGATGTGCTTCTAAGAAATTTTTATTAGATGCTTTTGATGTGAAATATTGACATTTATTTCTATCACCTAGTTCGCAAAGATATCCTGATCTTCTTTTAGCAGTTTCCTTTTTTAATGAACTGCTTTTGCATTTTTTTATTTCTTCAAATTCGTTTTCTCCTATATCAGTTCTTGGTTCTGGGCCTTCAACCTCTGAAAACGAATTGATTTCATTTTCGCTAATTACATCTTCTATATTATTTTCTTTACTAATGTTTAACACATTATAATATATATCTTGAAATATATCTCTATTACCATCTATAATACTTCTTACCAAAGCTCTATTATAATTTTCTATTTTCTCATAACTCTCTAAAATAATATCTATAAAATTATTAAATGAAACCTCTCCAATATTTCTTAAATTTTCAGAAATATACAATGTTTTAGCATCATCTATCAACATGTTTTTATCGTAATTTCCTTGATTAGGAATTTTCTGGAATTTTTTAGCTATTATACATTGATTTTCTTTTTCTCCATTGTTCCAATTAAATTTTATATACGAATATAATTCCATTTTTTCTTCAGCAGAAGCTTTAATATATTCTGGTATAAAATTTATACTATATCCTTTTTTATTATATGGTTTAAAAAAAGATTCAAAATATACAAAATCATATTTTAATAATTCTTCAAAATCTCTATCTTGGCTTTCAATTATTTTTTTTGCTGTTTCTATAATTATATCTTCTGTTAATCCCTGCTCTATTAAAGTATCGATAATTTCAAAACTTTTATTTATAATGTAATTTACTTTAACATCAAAATATGCATCTAATAAAAGAATATATGATAAAATCCATATATCTTTTTCTTTTAAGTCTCTATTATTTAATATTTTTTCTATAAATAATCCTTTAGGATTAGGAAAATATAAATCTTCCTCATCTACATTTTTTCTGTTAAATATTTTTGCTTGTCTCATTCTAGTTGTATATATTTTATGTTGTTTTTGTTTATATGAACTATTTTTAGGCCATTCGCTACTTTTTAATCCTGCAACAGATTTGAATTTTTTATAATCATTAATAAAACTTATATTATATCTAAAATTTGTGTTTCTAAACCAATATACGTTTCCTAATGGTTTAATTCCTAGTCCTTTTATTTTTTTTGTAGTTCCACACCTTGAATACAAACTATAAATTTTAGAATCTTCAGACATTTTTTTATAATATTCCAAAATAGTCATAAATTATTCCTCCACCTTACAAACAAATAATCTTTCTTTATGTTTGTCTAAATTTGTTTTTCCTGAATTAAAAAATTTATAATCTGTTTCATAAACGCTTACTTTTCCCTTTTTTTCAAGTATTTGCATCATATCATTATATGTTATTGAATTTACAGATGATGTACTTTTTGCTTCATATGTGTTATTATATGATACAATAATATATTTAGCATTAATATTTTCTATCAAATCTGTGAACACTGTTTTTGCATTTGCCTTACAGTATTCACTCATTATATTTTTTCTTTCCATTTTTTTGGCTTTATTATATACTTTTGGTTTTTTCCATTGTGCAACATTTTCTAATAAATGATAAAAATTAGCATATTGTCTAGCATTATATGGCGGATCTATATACATTACATCTACTTTTATTTTTCTAACTAAACTATTAGCATCTTCATTATAAATATGCGAATTTGAATTATATAATTTAATATTTAAATTACTTATTTGTAAGTTCTTATATTCAGGTTCTTTATTTAAAAAACTTTCATAGTGACCCACTGTATTAGATATTCTATCCATTGAATATAATAAACATGATATTAAAATATAGTATTCTCTATCATTAATTTCTTTATTTAAATATCTATTTTCAATATCTTCCCTAACATATCCAATTTTTTTAGCATCTTTATAATGATAATAATTTCCACTAAAGTTATCAGAAAAATAATTATCCTGTATTTTTTCAACATCTATTCTATTATAGTCATCTATAATTTTTATAATTTTTTCTTCCTCATATTTTTCGTTACTTAACAATGCTTTATATATAACAAAATTTGAGAACAATAAATCATTAACGTATATTTCTTTGCCTTTATTCAAAAAGTATTCTGCAACAACTCCTGTCCCTGAAAACACATCTCCAAAGGTACAGAATCTTATTTTCTCTTTTTTTATGGTATCATCTATAAATTTTAAAAGTTTACTTTTATTTCCTATATATCTTCTATTTTCTATATTTAGTCCCAACTTTATTCCTCCACTTTGTAATTTGTAATTAGTACTTCTTCTTCTAATCCATCTCTATTCTTTTTATTATAACTAGCTGATCTATAATGATATTCTATTTCATTTATAAAGTATTTATCTTTATTCTTTTCTAGCCAGTTATATAAAATTTCATTTTTTATATTTAATTTTTTCTTTTGTAATACATTTGATAAAGCAAATTTTATTCCTTTTTTGTTTAATTTATCTAACAGATTTAATAATTCTCTTTCTTCTTTTTCATTCCATCCTGCATTTTCATTATATACTGCATCAGTAATAAGGTAAGGAGGATCAGCATATACAAATTCCACTTCTTTTAGGTCTTTAATGTCTATTTTCTTAAAATCTTTACAGACGAATTCAATTTTCTTTTCTTTACATATATCAATATATTTTTTTAATTTTTCTCTGTTATTCTTATTCATGTCTGTCTTGCCTACTGGTAAATTAAACTCACCTTTTGAATTAAATCTAATATCATTATTAAAAGCGTAAACCATAAGTAAATATAGATATAAATTTGCCTTATCTGTTTTTTTATCCTTTAGTTTATTGTAATCATTTTTTAATCGATTATATCCTTCAAAATTATATTTTTTTAATCCATTATTTCCTTCTACATATTGTCTATAATATGAATAACCATATTTATATGAATTTGATAATCCATACTTTTCAATTAATGTATCTATCTTGTTTATTAAAGTTGAATAATCTTGTTTTTTTAAAAACATAAGTAAATTTATTACTTTAGGATTATTATCTATAGCAATAATTTCTTCTGCAATAAGATTTATCGCAACAGTAGCTCCTCCTGTAAATAAGTCAACACATTTATTTACATTTTTAGGGAAACATTTAATAAACTGTGGTAAAATTCTGTATTTATTTCCTGTGTAATTTATTGGTGATTTACAAACTTGTGCTAAACACATATTATTTTTTCTCCTTCTTTTTATTTTCATATTGCATTACATCTTGTATATTGCAATTTAAATATTTGCATATTTTATCTATTACAACCAATGATACTATTTTGTCTGAATTTAATTTTGCCATAGTTGCAGAAGATATCTGCAAAATATCTTTTAATTCCCCACATGATAAATCTTTATCAATTAATAATTTTCGTAACGGCTTATAAGATATCATTTTGCCCCCCAATCTATATTTAATATCCTAAAGTTTTTATTTATTTTCTTATATTTTTTATTTTAATACTAAATTATTATTTTGTAAAGACTTATTTTTATTTAAGATATAAAATATACGTACGTAATAAAGGGATTGGGATTTCATCCCATTGAATAGAATTTGAGCAAAGCAGAAATTTCGGTCTCCCAATTTCAGTGCTTGCTGGGATAAGAAATCATTTTTTCGGTCTCCCAAATTCATTGCTTGCTAGGACAAAAAATTGACTATATTGATTTTTTTATGCATTATTTTAGGTACATTAATTATTCCTTTTAATGTTCTAATAGGACAGAAAAAAGTACCTGGATTAGAAAAATCCAGGTACTTTTTATTTTATAATTCGATTTCTTTTAGCTTATGATCTCTTCTAGAAAAGTTTAATTGTTTTATTTTATTGTTCATCATTTTGTTGGTTATAATTTTACATGGCACCTCTTTAAGTCCTATAATTTTTGCAATAGTAAATGTATTTAAACAATTATATAGCATATAATATTCTCCTATTTTAGTAACAAGAAATGGTTTTTTAATTCCATCCCTTTTTATTCTTAGTGACCAATTTTCATAAAAATCACTATCTTTTGGTTTAAATTCTTCGTCTCCTATTTTAATTTTTTCTACAGGTATATTTTTTGTTTCTATTCCTTTTATCATAAATTATTCCTCTCTTTCTATTTACTTTTTTTATTTTTTATATTAAAATATATTTAACTTGATGTGGTTAGTATTTTTAAGTTTGCCGACTTTATACTAACTCTTTTTTCGTGCCTTTTAACATTATTCCAAAGCACATTTGATACAATTTTGATATTATTGCATCTACTAAATCAGGATCTTTACTATAACTAAATCTTTCAATTAATCCATGTTTATTAAACCTTGTTGTTATGATTATTGGTAATCCATTTTCATATCTATTTTGAATTATTGTGTATAATTTTTCTAATGCCCAGTTACTTATTTTCTCTGTTCCTAGATCATCAATTATAAGCATATCAGCATTTGAATAAATTTCTATTAATTCATTTTCTGATTTAGTATTATTTTCATAAGTTTCTCTTATTCTATCCAATAGATTAGTTAATCTTTCCATTAAAACTATTTTATCATTCTCTATTAGCTTGTTTGCAATAGCTGCTGCTAAATGTGTTTTACCTGTATCTGACTTGCCCATTATTATCAGACTATCAGGTTTCATTGTATCTTTATTCTTATTGATATAATCATTTACAACATCTAATACATACTTATTACTAGAGTCAAAATAAAAGTTTTCTAGGTTCATTTCTTGTAATTTTCTGCCTATATAATTTTGTTTGTAGATTGTATTTATAATATTTCTAATTCTATTTCTTTTTTGCTGTTCATATTCTTTATTGTCTATTTCCTGCCAATACTCTTTAGATTTACTACAATCACATCTTTCATATTCAATACTATCTTCAGAAATATTTATATATAGATAGTCAAATCCTATTGGTCGTAATTCTTTACCACAAAACTCACATTTTTTGAATCTATTGTGTATAACTTCATCACAATTTGTATTCTCTGAATCCATTGTTTTCCTCCTCTCTTATATTTTCTTCTTTTCTTATTTCTTTTGTTATCTTTTCTTCTCTTTTCTCTTCTGTTGCGTTACGTGACGTTACTGTAACGTTACTTTTTTCACTTTCATTTTTCAACTTTTCACGATATTTTCTTTGCCTTTCACTATTCTTTGATAAATAATCTTCATGTCTATCAAGGCTTTGGTACTTGTTCCAATTTTTTATAACAAATACTTCTCCATCCTTTTTAAGCATTTCCAATTCTAGAAATTTTTCCAATATTTTGCTCATTTTTTTCGAAGATTTTCCCATAATTTTCGAAAATTCTTTAATAGAAATAGGATTATTTCCAATTATTAATCTTCCACCATCTCCACATTCTACTGCTAATGATAATAATTGAATCCATATTCTAAAATATGTATCTCCATCATTAAGACCTAAAAGCAATTGGATTTTTCTATTACAGAAAATATTCTTTTCTAGTTTGAACCATTGAATATCATACATATCCTCCTTTCCTCGCTTTCTATTTAATTAGTAGTTAACTGATTCTTGTTCTTTAGAACTTAAGTATTCATCTAATACTTGTACTCTAAACAAGAATTTTCCACCAACTTTAGAGCATGGTATTTCTTTTCTTCTTACTAATTGATTTATTAACCAATAAGATATTCCAAGATACTCTGCTGCTTCTTTCATTGTTAGTGTTGTCCTTTGTACTTTTTGTAATTCCATACAAATGCCTCCTTTCATTAAGTATTTTAATTGGCTAGCCATCGTTAACAAGTTTTATAAAGTTTTTCTTGTTAACTAATTGAATTATACTCCGCAATATGATAAAATTCCTACTAGATTAAGTAAATTCAGTTATCAAAACGAAACTTTTGGTTTTTTTATGATTTGTTAACAAAGGAGATTTGATATGGAAAGAAAGAATAAAATAGGTATTTCCTTTGATTCTTCATGCTTTTCTCAAATATTCATTCATACTTCAGGAGCATACTTAAGCAAACCTATCAGCAAAAATAATAATAAATATTTAGCTAATTTAAGGAATGTTCCACCAGATGAAAGATTTGGACAATTAGTACTAGAACTTGAGAAAGTAAATTCTGAATCAGAACGAGAAAAAATACTTAATGAATTAAAATCAATTACTGAAATAGATAAAACTGTTGAATCAGTACCATTAACTTTTAAGGATAATGTTGAAAAATTAAAAGGTTATATTGTTTTCGAGCCAACTACAGCTGTTGAACATTATGATCTCTCTCTAATAGATTTTATAAGTTATAATTTTGATGTATTTAATGATTATTTATTGTTTTTTATAAATTTCTTTGATTATTTTATAGATAAATTGGATGATAAAGATATTAAATATATTGAACTAGATACTTTATATCCTGTAAAAGATATTATTGAACTAGCTAAAAAATACTATGATAAGGAAAAAGATACTTTAATATACTATCAAAGTATTTTCAAGAAATGCATTAATTTTGTTTATAGTATTGATAATTCTTTTGATATGAAATATTTAACTCATAAACAAATATTTTTCTTGTATAATCAAATAAATCCAAATACTTTTGCAGAATTTAAGCAAAATTTTCATTCAACAGATTTATTAGATTATCAATATAGTAGTTTTCCTATACAAAAGGATTTGATTAAGTTCTATGATCTTAATGCTTTAGTTTCTGCTATCGAAGAAGTAGATCCTACTGGAAGAAAACTTCATAGTCTTCAACAATTTGAAACTACTAACTTATTTACAAGTTTTTATATTACACTATTTAATGTAGTAGCAATAAATGACAAACTAATTAAAATATGCGGTAATTGTAAAAGATATTTTATAACACATAAAGAAACTGTAACTTATTGTGATAGAATTATGGAAGATAAATTAACTTGTAAAGATATTGGAAATAGAGAATATCAAAAAAGGAAATTAGAAAATGACCCTACCTATGATAATTACAGACGAATCGGATTTAAGAAATATCAACGTTCAAAACGTAACCCAGAAATAGAGATCTATGAGAAAGAATTGAATCAATATAGAGAAACAGGAAAACAAATGTATAAAGATTTTTGTTCTGGTAAAATAACTCATGAAGAATTTGACGAATGGGTAAATGAACAAGATAAATAGGACATTAATTTAATATAAAAAATAAATCCAAGTTACATATAATCATCTTGGATTTATTTTTTATTACAAGTTATACTTATTTTTAAATATATAAAAATCTTTTGTATTATTCGTATTTTTTATTTGTTCTATAATGTTTTCACCTGTTTCAGGAGTCCAATATATTGTAAGATATTCTTTTGCTCTAGTTATAGCTGTATAAAAAATATTAGTAGATATTAACTTTTCTACATCTTTTGTAATTACAACTTTGACTGAATTATATTCTAATCCTTGAGCTTTATGAATTGATAATGCATATGCTATATTAAAAGGTACTATATTATTTTTATCTTCATCATCATCTTCATTTGCAAATTCTTTATCTATGGTAATTCTAATAATGGATGTTCTTTGCTTAGTTTCAACTAGTTCAACATATGTATCTTCAACATCTAATGAATTTAATACTTTTTCTATTTCTATTTCAAAAGACATATTATCTTTATTATCCTCTATATTAGTTATTTTACCTTTTAAATTATTATATAGTACATCTCCAAATCTTCTTGTTTCAAAAAATAATACTGGATCATCAACTTTATATGTTTTAATTCCAAAATTAAATTTAGAATTTTTATTAGCATCTTGTAAGTATTTATTAATTTGATTTATTCCATATAATCCATCATATCCTAAACATAAAATAATTTCATCAGCATCTCTCTCTTCAAATAAACTATCATTAAACTCACTGGAAAATTTATTATTTACTATATATTCAGTAATTTTTTTATTATGAGTTCTTACCATTGCCCATAAATCTAATAGCTTATTATTATCACTCCTAAACGTTTCTGTCAATTCATAAATAACACTTTTGTTTACAAATTCTTTGGCAAATTCAAACCAATTTCCGAATCTTATTGACTCTATTTGGTGAGTATCTCCTACTAATAATAGCAGTTTATAATTAACTGTTTTTAATACTTTTAACATATCTTCATTGCTAACAGTGCTACATTCATCTATAATAAGAACATCACATGATTTAGATATAAAACTATTATTATTAAATTTCGCTATAGTAGAACAATACGAATTATTTAAATTTACTCTTCTTGACAAATTGTCTACAGCTGTATTAGTATTTGCTAGAAAAACTTTTTCTTTATCACTAAAAAATTCAGAGATAACACTTATTATCTTCGTTTTCCCAGTACCTGCTGCGCCATAAATAAGTGCAACCGATGCTTTTGTATACATATCGGCTAATATCATTCTCTTTTCATCACAGACATCTTGAAGATTTGCTTCAAAAGTCTCCCAAAATTCATATTTCTCATGGTATCCTTCAATTCCTTCATTAGTTAAATTATTTATTATATTTATTATTTCCAATGTGCTTTTTTCATATCCCTCCATAAAAACATAATTGCTTTCTTTTATAATCTTCAATTTTGTTTGGGTATAATATAATTTATCATTAAATTCTTTTATAAGTTCATCTATATTTCCATATTCTATAACCTCTTCAATCGGTGTGTATAAAACACCTTTTTGTTCAATATTGTTTAATATATGCCTTGCCAATAATTGATCTTCACATTTTTCAGTTTTTTGAGACATAAAAAGTTCTTCTCCACTAGGCGTATGACCTGATAATGACATTACATATGGTAATTTTTCAAAAGGGACACATTTCTTTTTTAAGCATAAATTAGATATAAACTCAAATGGACAATTTTTTTCTAATTGCCTTTTTATGTTTATATTTCTCATTGTATATAATAAATATCTGATTATTTTTTCTCCCGTATACTCATTTTGAACAATGTCTCTACAATTATCTAATAAATTTAAAATATATTTTGTATCTGCTGGTTTTATTTTTTTCTTTTCATCTAAATAAATTTTTTCTGGCATTAAAACCAAATTTAAAAGATTAATATTATTTTGTGTTATGTAATACATAAAATTATTATATTCGTGCATATTGCCTCTAACCACATCATTAATTCCAAATATTTTTGACATATTATTTATTTCACATGGTCTAATTGCTACTCTCCAATTGTTAATAATTTTTATTGATGTCTTAGATGAAAAAATATCAATCTCTTTGTCAATATATGATATTATAATTGCATAATTAGGCATAATATCATATTTAGTATATGCTATCATTCTATCAAATTTATTAATCTTATCTGTTGCAGTTGATAAAGTAACTTCATAATAGATTTTATTATTTATATAAAATGGTTTAACTTTTTCTACATAGTATCTTGCATCTTGTAATTTATTCTTTGTTCCAACAATAACTTCATCAATTTTAACAGCTATTTTTTTATAATACTCTATTAATGATTTATCGTCATTTAGTGGGTAATTTTCTATTGACTCTAGTATTATTAAATTAAATTCTTTTTCTGCATATTCTTTTATTTTTAACAGATAAAAGTAATATTTTTGCATTAATAGTTCTGCCCCATTATAATCTGGAGTATAATGAGATTTAGATGATTGCAGATATTTATGAAGTTCATTCAAGAATCTTGGCTTACATCTATTTTCTAAATCTTGATAAGCCATTTTTTTATCATTATATGAGTTACTTAAATTTTTTTGATATTTTTTGTTATAATCCAAAACTATTATATCTTCAACAAAATTTCTCAATTGTGCTAAGATATTCTGAGATAATAAACCTCTTCCTAAATAGTCCTTATTCCCTATATTGTCATTTATTACCTTATTAATATTTTTTATTTCATTAACAACACTTAAATTCATTTTTCTACCTCATTTAGTTATTTTTCTTGTTGCCCAAATCCATTAATTTTTGCATCATTTCTGGATTTTTTATCAATTCTGGCAATAATGTTCCAATAAGCTGTTGTTGCATTTTTTCATCTTGAGTTGGTGCATTACTATTTATTATTCTATCTATTTGTGTTTTTATATTGCTTTCAATTCTATCAGATGTTTTAGTAATATTATCACTAAGATTCTTTATCTCAATTAGTTTTTTTTCAGTTTCTTGATTTATTTTATTACTTTCATTTCTAGCCTTTACAGAAATAATTATAGATACCATACCTAATATTATAGAAATAATAGCCATAACAATATTTAAAATTTCCATTATCTTCCCTCCTTATTTTGTCAGATTATATCACAAAAAGTCGAAATAATCCAGTATTATCAAGTATTTCATCATGTAAACTTTTCGACATTTTTCTACATTTTTTTACACATAAAATTTTATTTTAATATCTATTGCATTTTGTTATCATTCATTATATAATTTATTTTGTTAACAGATATATTGTTACTCCCTCCCACCCATAGGTATGCCTGAAAGGAGGTGAAAAAGGTAATGGCTGGGAGTATTGAAAAAAGAAAAGGAGATAGTTACAGATTAGTCAAATGTGTTGGATACAATTTAAAAGGAAAACCTATTAAGAAAACTAAAACCGTTCATTGCAAAAGTATGAAGGAAGCTAAAATAGAACTTGCTAAATTCGTTGCTGATTGTGAAAAAGGCTTATATATTGAAGGAAAATCTCTAAAATTTGAAGATTTTGTCGAAATATGGAAAAGAGATTATGGAGAAAAAGAGCTTGCCCCTTCAACATATATTAGATATTTAGGAATGCTAAATAGTAGAATTATACCTTACTTTTCACATTTTCATGTAGATAAAATTAAACCTACTGACATAATGCAATTCTATGATTTGTTAAGTAAAGATACTCAAATAGTACGAAGAAAAAATAACAATGGTAAAAAAACAGGAAAACCTTTATCATCAAAAACTATAGCAGAACATCACAGACTTCTTCATGCTATGTTACAGAAAGCAGTCTATTGGCAATTAATATTAGCAAATCCTGCTGAACGTGTTCAACCACCTAAAACTAGAAAACCTAAAAGAAGATACTATGATGATGAACAAAGTAAAGCATTAGTTTCAAACTTAATAGAACTTACAGAGGATCAAATCAAATATAAAGTTGCTATCCTATTAACGCTATTTACTGGAGTTAGGCTTGGAGAGCTTATGGGACTTGAATGGAATGATATAAACTTTAAAGATGGAATTGTATGCGTTAATCGTTCTAGTCAGTATTTAGCAAAAGAAGGTATATTTACTAAAATGCCTAAAACAGAGAACTCTATAAGAGAAGTTGGAATACCAGATTTTGTTGTTTCATTACTTGAAGAATATAAATTATGGTATGACAATCAAAAAGAGCTTTGTGGCGAATTATGGATTGATTCTAATAGGTTATTTGTACAAGCAGATGGAAAGCCAATGCATCCTTCTACTATTAGTAAGTGGTTTGTAAAATTTGTAGAACAAATTGGACTACCTGTAATTAACTTTCATGGGTTAAGGCACACAAATGCGACCTTACTCATAGCACAAAATATTGAAGTCCCAATAGTATCAGCAAGACTAGGTCATGCACAAATAACAACAACATTAAATTTCTATGTACATCCAATTATTGCTCATAATAAAACTGCTGGATTTGCATTAGAAAATCTGTTACTACCTGGACGTCAATAAAAATCTTTTTTCACTAAAGTCATTAAACTTTTCACGATAAAAAAAGTAAAAGACTACTAAATAATATTTTAGGTTTCCCATAGTCTTTTACTGAAATTTTATTAGTTATATCAATGGTTTGTGAGGATTTCTTCCCCAAAATTTCCCCAAATGGCACTTTTTAGGGGTAAAATAAAAAATAGCAAATCTCTGAAAGACTTGCTATAACTTTGGTTGCGGGGGTAAGACTCGAACTTACGACCTTCGGGTTATGAGCCCGACGAGCTGCCAACTGCTCCACCCCGCGATATTCAATTTTAACTACTGTATTAGTATACTCTTCTTTTGCGTATTTGTCAACACTTTCGTAAAAATATGTATCTACTTTATACATTTTATGCCATTATTAAAAAAATATTCATCTTTTTAAAATTAAGAAAGCTGGCCTGGAATTCCAGACCAGCAAGCACACTTAGCTAATTCTAACTTCCCATTCTTTTTCATTATCATCAGTTTTTCTGAAGCCATTTCTAACAGCAGCCGCCATAAACTGGGGCTTATCATTAGTGGCATACATACGAACCCTTTTTACTTCAGGTTCATTTTCTCTCACATAATTGATAAATTCTTCTACAGCCTCTGTAGCAAATGGGCTATTATCCTCATACCAAGGGAACAGCCAAATGTCTGTTGAAAGTATATTTGCAAGTTCATAGAACTGAATTACTCCCAACATGTTTCCAGACATTTTATCTGCAATTATCAAGGTATATTCATTATCCACTTCCTGAATCATATCGTTAATACTTGCATCTTTTATTTTTGCCGGTCCGAATGGTATTTTGTGTGCTATACACCTACCAATTGTTACTTTGTCCCGTTCTTTAAACTTCCTGAGATAAAGATGGTTAGGGTGTTTTTGATTGTACATAAAAAAGCCTCCTTTTTTAGTGTACATAAAGTATAGCACACATTCTAAGTAAAAGCAAATTTTAGCTGTTTATTGTTGGTATTCTTAATGTTTCTCCAACATAAATTAAATTTGGATTTGCTATGTCATTTAATTCTACAATACTTTTTATAGTTACTCCGATATTCTCTAGCTATTTGTGTTAAAGTATTTCCTCTTCTTACTATATACAATCTATGACTAGTATCATGTATTTTGTAATCACTTAACATAGGAACTCTTAATTCTTGACCTACATAAATTAAGTTTGGATTTGCTATGCTATTTATTCTTGCCAAATATTGATATGAAGTATTGTATTTAATTGCAATACCACTTAACGTTTCTCCCCTGCTAACCCTGATATATTTAAATTCTTGATTTTTATCTGTTACTGTATCTTTTGGAATTTGTGACACATTATTTAAAAATACTCCATTTGTAAAATAATCTCTATCTACATTTCCATCTATTCCATTTACTCTACCTCTATCTGAATATTGAAAACCTACCCAAAATTTCCATTTACCATTACTTTCTGGTTCTTCTACAAAATAATCTGCAACCCAAATAGGATAATCCTCTGCTAGTTCTTTACTAAATACTGTTCTTGCATTATATGCATCACTATAAATTACGCATTCTTTACCACTTAATTTTTCTACCGCTTCTAAAAATACTCTTGAAATTTCGTTTATAGTACTAACATCTAAGCCATCAAACACTTCAAAATCCATTGCTAATCTACAATCTGGTTCTAAACCTTTTATATTGCTAACAAAAAATTCCGCCTCTTCTTTTGCTTCTGCCTCATTTGTTGCTGTTAAAAAGTGATAAAATCCAGTTCTTAATCCATTTGCTTTTGCCTTTTCGTAATTCTCTCTAAAATATGGATCAACATAGCCTCTTCCTTCACTTGCTCTAATATATACTACTTCAATCCCGGCTCTTGCAACTTCTCCAAAGTCTATATTCCCTTGCCACTCACTTACATCTATTCCGTTATATAGCTTTTCTGATGATTGTGAAAAAGCAAATGCCTGAGTGCTAATTGCTACAATTATTGCTACAAGCAATATACTTAAAAAAATCTTTCTCATAAATACCTCCTCTTAAAATTTTATGACTAATATATTTGTTTATTACTCTAAAATATGGTAATATAGTTATTGGTGATAAATATGAAATTTTTAAATGAAATATTGGACTTTTTTAAAAATCTTACTATTGAAAATGCAGTAGATATTGGAATAGGACTAGCGATTATTGTAATTTTTAAAATAATAAGCTCGCCTATTGCATATATGATAGTAAAGATGTTTAAATTTAAAGTTAAAGATAAAAATAAAATTAAAAATAATGGATTTTATAAACCATTAAAATCATTCTTCGTTATTCTTGGAATATACATTGGATTTATGGTTTTAAAATTACCAGCAGATATCTTTGCTGTTATAACTAAAATATTTAAAATATGTGTTATATTACTTGCTACAAAAGGATTTTCTAATTTATTTGATGCAAATTCTGAATCATTTGCTAAATTACGTGAAAAACTTAACTTTGATGGAAATGACACAACAATTAACTTTTTTAGTAAAGTAGCTAAGGCATTAATTTATATAATAGCTGGATTTATTTTAATTACTGAACTTGGTTATAACTTAGGTGGTTTAGCAACAGGTCTTGGAATTAGTAGTGTTGTAATCGCACTTGCTGCCCAAGATATTGCCAAAAGTTTTTTAGCAGGTATTTCTATAATATCTGATAGACCTTTTGAAATAGGTGATTACATTACTGTTGGTGATCTTTCTGGAACTGTAGAAGATATTACATTTAGGACAACAAGAATAAGAAATGCTGATGATCAAGTTATAGTTCTTCCAAACAGTGTTTTAACAGATAATAATATTATAAATTCATCAAAAAGAGATTGTAGAAGATTCCGTATTGTACTTACACTTGAATTGGATACTCCTTTAGAAAAAGTAACTCAATTAACAGAAAATATAAAATTAGCTTTAACAACTCACCCACAAGTTATTAATGAAACTGTAAAAGTGTTTTTTGAAACAATTTCTGCTGATGGAATTGATTTATCAATTGACTTAAAAACTAGTGCTTTAGAATACGTTGATTATTTAAAATTCAAAGAAGAAATAAATTACACTTTATTAGATATGGTAAATCAAGCAAAAATAGGCCTTGCATATCCATCACAATCAATTTATTTAAAGAAGGACTAAAAAATGTTAAATAGTTGTACTCTATGCCCACATAATTGTAAAGTTAATAGATTAGAAGGAAAAAAAGGTAGATGTAAGTGTGATAATACATTAAAGATTGCACTTGCATCTTTGCATATGTTTGAAGAACCCTGTATTAGTGGAACAAACGGCTCTGGAACAGTGTTTTTTACTAATTGCAATTTGAATTGTATATATTGCCAAAACTATGAGATTAGCCAAGAACGGAAAAGGTAAAGAAATTACTGTACAAAATCTTTCTGATATTTTTGTTAAACAACAAGAAAAAGGTGCTCACAATATAAATTTAGTAACACCTACAATGTATGTGTACCAAATAATTGAAGCAATTAAACTTGCAAGAAAAACTGGGTTAAAAATTCCAATTATATATAATTCTAATGGATACGAAAATGTAGAAACAATAAAAATGTTAAATGGCTATATTGATGTTTATTTACCTGATTTAAAATATTACACAAATGAATTATCTAAAAAGTATTCTAATGTGGATAATTATTTTGAAGTTGCAACAAACGCTATAAAAGAAATGTACTCACAAGTTGGAAATGCTGTTTTTGATGATAATGGAATTATTCAAAAAGGAGTTATTATTCGTCATTTAGTTCTTCCAAATCATATTCAAAATACAAAAAATATTTTAAAATGGATTAATGAAAATTTGCCAAAAGATATATATGTAAGTGTAATGGCTCAATATTTTCCAACTTATAAAGCAAAAAATGATTCTTTAATAAACAGAAAATTAAATAAAAAAGAATATAAGGAAGTTTTAAACTACTTATATTCTCTGGATTTACAAAATGGGTATATTCAAGAATTGGGAAACCATGAAGAAGAATATGTTCCAGATTTTAATTTAACTTTCTAATTCTTGCTTCATTTTTAAATACACATCATTTTTTAATTTTTCTGTGGCTTGCTTTTTATCTAGATTTTGGTCTGGATAAATTGCTGGCAATACGTAAAGCTCTATAAAGGGCTTCTTTTTTATATATTTTCTTATCCCATATGGTTTAACAAATTTATATACCATTGGTACAATTGGAACATTATTTTCTACGGCTAATTTAAATGCTCCATTTTTAAATTTTCTTAGTTTTTTGTAATATGGCCACAATGATGCTTCTGGATAAAAGTGCACAGTTTTATTTTCTTTTAATAATTTATTTATTGATAAAAAGAATTTTTCTTTATTGTGCAATCCTTCTGGTATTGGAAATGCATGTAATAGTCTAATAATATGCCTAATTACTGGTATTTCAAAATTTGATTTAATACTTACAAAGTATAAACTTTTTGGAGTATTTGCAATTGCATTCATTGTACAATCCATTGGATGCACATGGTTTGATACTGTTATTTTTCCTGTTTTTATTTTTGTAAGATTTTTTCTTCCATATATTTTAAAATTGTACATTATTTTATTATATACAACCAATATTGGCCAAACTATTATATATAGCAAAGTTGAGGCAATTTTAAACATTATTCCCTCTTTTATGTAGTCGTAATCCTCATCGATTTCTATATCTAAGGGAGTCCACATGTTTATTATATGCTCATCTTCATTTTCTAAATTTCCCTCAATTTTTTCTATATTCTCTAATTGCATCTTCAAACATTCCTTCTATTTTTTTCATGCTTTTTTCTATTCTATAATTTTCTGCATGTTCTGCATATTTTGTTTCCATTTGTTTTCTTTCAGCTTCATTTTCAATCCAGTAATCAATTTTTTTAGCTAAATCATCACTGTTTCCTGCTTTAAATAAACTTCTGTCATCTAGTGCAAATTGAGGAGTTGCAGATTTTGGACTATTCGCAATTATAGGAACTATTCCACATGCAAATGCTTCTATACAAGATATTGCTTCTATCTCTGCATCTGCTGAATGTATATAAAGGTCTGTCATCCCAAGTAATTCTAATAAATGCTCTTTATCAAAAAAGCTTATTACTGGTTCATTTACTAATTTTTCTCCTAATTTTTTATATTTATTATATTTTGGTCCTTTCCCAGCAAGTACTAATTGAATTTTATCACTATATTTTGATTTAGAAATTGCTTCAAATATTAAATCTTGTCTTTTTTCATTTGATAATCTTCCTATCATTGTAATTACAAATTTATCTTTAAATTCAGGACTTTTTTCATTTTTTCTATATTTGAATTCTGGGCCTACTCCATTTGATATTACATAAGTTTTAGCAGTATATCCATGTTCTTTTAATTCATTTGCTATAAAGTTACTTGGGCAATGAATATGTTTAAATTTATTGAAAAATTTATCTCTAAAGAAGCTATATATTTTATCATTTACTTTTGTATTTTTTCCAAGCCCTATTGTATATGTTATATTTTCTGGTTGTACATGAAAAGCGGCTGTACGTGGTGTTCCCAGTTTTTCTGCTATTTCTAGCGCTTCATAAGATAAGAAAAATGGCATGTAAAAATGGACCACATCAACTTTTGAAATAGCCTCTTCTAATACATCTTTGTTTGGAACAGCAAATGTCATACCTTGAGATTTTATTATTTTAGAAACTATTATTGGTAGTGGCAATTTTTTAACTACATATTTATTTTTTGCTGGTTTTCCTGTACTTACAACATATACTTCATGTCCTAAATTCATTAACCCTTCTGCAAATCTTTTTGCAGAAATTGTTGTACCATTATTTGCATCATCAAATTGGTCTATAACTATCAAAATTTTCATTAATATCAACCTCGCACAATACTATACAATAAAACTCGAAAAAAATCAACTTTTGTAATCTGTGGGGAAAAAGGGGTCAGACCCCTTTTTCCCCACTGTCCCCTTTTTCTCTTGTTTTTATTTTTAAGTAGTGATATAATTTTGGCGGAATGGAGGGAGAGAAATGAAAGATTTATTAAAAAGAGCAGGCTTTACATCTATACTATCTTCACTAGTATTTTTACTTTTAGGTATTTTACTTGTTGTAAATCCAGATGCTATGGTTCAAGCAGTTTCTTATGTAATTGGTGTATTACTTATTGCTATTGGAATTGTTAAAGTCATATCTTATTTTACATCAAAAGATGATTATCTATTTTATGATTACAGACTTATATATGGTGCTTTATGTATAATTTTAGGTATACTTGTAACAGTTAGTGGTAATGCAATTGCTTCATTTTTTAGAATTATTATAGGTATATGGATAATTTTAAGTGGTATAGCAAGATTAGACCTTTCTGTAAGACTTAAAGGAGCTGACACTGGCTACTGGATTTTAAGTTTACTTCTATCTATTTTAATACTTGTTGCTGGTGTTTATGTAATGTTTGCACCTGGTACAATATTAGTTACATTAGGAGTTATCTTAATTGCTTATTCTATTATGGATATAATAGAAAGTATTATATTTATGTGTAATATGAATAAATTGTTAAAATAAAACAAAAAAAGGACTTTTAGTCCTTTTTTTGTGCTCTTTTTGTACTCTATTTTATAATTTCTATTAATTCTTTGTTTTTATCTCTTATTTTAAGTATTACTAAAATTATTGCCGTTATTACAAATGTAATTAAATATATTAATAAACTTGTTTTCCAATTTCCATTAGAAATATTTGCTCCAACCATTGTAGATGTAATTACAGATGGAAATCTTACAAGTGTTGCTATTAATATAAACCTTAGTGGTTTTACTGGTAAAAGTCCTCCAAGATATACAAATAAATCTTTTGGAGTTCCTGGCAAGAAAAATATTAGGCATAAAATAATTTCTAAGTTTGTTTCGTTTTTTAGTAGTTTACTATTCATTACTTTTTCCACTTTTTCTTTTTTGAAGAAATTATATAAATATTTTTCTCCTAATTTTCTTACAGAAAAGAATACTATTATTGTAGTAATAAGTATAGATACTGTTATAAATAGCCATCCTCCCCATGTACCATAACACATTCCTGCAAGTACCTCAAATGGTTCTCCTGGTAATATCACTAATAATATTTGCAATACTTGCAAACTAAATAGTAATAGCAATCCTAAAAATCCCATGCTATTTATTTTGTTTTTAAAAGCTATTTGTCCTTCTGTTGTAGATAGATCCATCATAAATGGAGCAATTTTCCAAAAAAATATTGCTAGTGCTACTAATATCACAACTGTTAATGTTATTTTAATTATTTTTATTTTGTTTTGATTTTTCATTTAATTTCTTCCTTATTATTAAGAGTTTAGCATTTCAAAATACAAAAGTCAAACAAATTCCAATTTATTTTACTGTTCTCCAATTCTATGTTATAATTATATTCAGTTTTTTAAGGAAGGGATTTTTATGAATTTAAATATAGTTTTAGTAGAACCAGAAATTCCTCAAAACACAGGCAATATTGCAAGAACTTGTGCTGCAATTGGTGCTAAATTGCATTTGGTAAGGCCTTTAGGATTTGAAATTTCTGATAAATATGTAAAAAGAGCTGGTCTTGATTATTGGGATAAATTAGACATAGAAGAACATAATTCTTTATCTGCTTTTTTGAAAAAATATCCAGTAAATAATAATATGTTTTTAGTTACAACAAAAGGGCAACATTGTTATTCTGATGTTAATTATTCTAAATTAGATGAAGTTTTTCTTTTGTTTGGAAAGGAAACCAAAGGACTTCCGGAAGGTTTATTAAAAGAACATTTAGAAAATACCATAAGAATTCCAATGAGAGAAACCTTACGTTCTCTTAATTTATCTAATTCTGTTGCTATTGTTGCTTATGAAGTTTTTAGGCAAAATAATTTCTGCAATTTAGAAGAAACTAGTAAATATTTTAAATAATCTACTTTTATT